>Ga0209339_1000981_pt1 | contig 11476 bp, 14 predicted proteins | sample OlaalgELextract3_FD_187376 | JGI IMG/M metagenome (GOLD analysis project Ga0209339, IMG submission 187376) | Olavius algarvensis symbiont microbial communities from Tuscany, Italy - Type A ELBA extract 3 (SPAdes) (version 2) | ecosystem: Host-associated > Annelida > Digestive system >...
GTTGGTTGGTTGGTTGGTTGTCACGCGCGTGCACTGTGGCCAAACGGTGCATCCTAGGCCTATAGTTACTATGGAACACTAATAGGAAACCCTACCCCAGGAATTCAATGGTACAACTTTTGACCCCCTGGGGTGACCCCTAACCGGGGAATGGGCCCCCGTGAGGCGCTTTTTGTCTGTTTTGATTGCCATTGTTATGTGTGAATGTGATTTTGTCATTACAGCTGTGAGTGCTCCACTGTTGGATGTTCTGGCATCAGCGGCCATTGAGCAGCCACCACTTCAAATGCCAGCAGCGGCATCAGCATTAGAGTCGCAGAATAATGCAGACAGTGTCGCTGAGCCGATGCCTACAATGTTGGCAGATGCTCAGGCTGCGGAGACGGCGCCACATACTAGCACTCCAGTCACTCTTGACATGTCGTTTCTTGGTTTCAATGAGTTGGTAGATGCACCAATTGTCACGGCCATACCCAGGTTTTTATAGTATTCCTGTTGCTTGCTGTTAATACCAATTTATTTGCACCTAACTTGTGAATTTTCTGTTACTTCATAACCTAATCTGAAATATGATTTTCCTCAACACAGATTTATTGCCAGTTAGATAGCTAATTTGGTGCTTAAGAATACAAGAGATTTAGAGTATGCTTATAATGTAGCTATCAGAGGGAATTTCAGTCTAACATTAGCATTAGCCCTATGAAACTTTTGACATCTTAGGTTAACATGGAGCTTTACCATATAACTGATACTGTCCCCTTAACGTAGTGTTGAAACCAGCAAAATTACTGAGGCCATGCTACCTGCTGTGTGCTCATGCTAACTTGGGCTGCTGCCTTCAGTTGAAATGGAAATACAGTAGATAACTTAATTTCTGCATATGGAGTGAAAACCTAGTGCGGCCGACTGAGGTGGTGGCATTTATGAATGCTGCACTACAGGTCTAATGTCCATTAGTGCAGCCAGGATGGATACGTTGCAGTAGAGCACTGTCTCGTCGCTTCTCAGATTGTAAAGTATAACTGGTCACAAGTCATGTCTCATTTAAGCAGCGCTATATCAAGTAGCCAGACCTTGTCCTGTACTATAGCGGGCTTTGATCTTGCTTGTTTAGCTCTCTGTCATCCGAACGCCTCTGTATCTTTGCTCTTCATGATGCTATGTACATAGTATATTTTTTGGGTTACATCTTTTTCTTTACCTTTTAGTGAGCTGAGCGTGGTGGATTGGCCGTTGACCTGGTTGGCTAACCATTGTCCTTCAGTACTATGACACTGTTGATTGGGTCATACGACCCATAGAATTGTCTCCAAAATGACCTATAATGTTTTGAGTGGGACGTTAAACGCTACTATACCATATCTTTACCTTTAGCAAGTTTTTACGTATTTTACTCAGGGAATCAGGCGGCGAGGCAGCAACTGAAAATGCTGGCGAATTAACTGCGCAGCATGCAGTGGTCGACATGAGCATTGCACCGTCTCTTGATATGGCCACAGCAAGGTTGTCGTTGCATTGCTTTCTGCCAGTACTGATTATCGGATCCAGTTTATGAGTAAGTAAGTAAGTAAGTAAATGATTTATAAAGTGCTGACGTGTATAAAGAATCAGGGCGCATTGAGTTGAGACCATTGTGTACTGTAACCTAGAAGTATATGTAAGATTTTGTTGATGACAACAGTTCAATGGATGATTGAAATTACAGATGTTGGTAATGTCTGCTAGTCAGTGATAAGAATAGTTTTCATAAGCACGTGATGTACGAGGGGTGGTCAAAAAGTTTGAGCCTGGCTATCTTCACTTACATTTTTTGGGCGACAAAATGTTACAGGTTTAAGCAACAGACTCTTATTAGTGTTCTTTAAAAAATACAGGTCGTCTGCTTGTTTACTTTACTAGATACAATATATTCAAAACAGCAGGTTGCACAGTATGACGGATTTTAACAAAATATGCTATCGTGCGGTGATAGAATTTTTGACACTGGAGAATGTTTAGCCGCAGCAGATATACAAACGAATGACTGTTGTATACAGTGAAGATGTGCTATCATGTGCCACAGGGACACATTGGGCTGCTGAGTTTCGTCAAGGCAGAAGCCTTCAAGATGAGCCCCAGTCGGGATGTCAATCTGAAGCTGTCTGTGAAAACTGTCGTGCTATGGAAAATATTGTATTGCAGAATCGTCGAGTCATTGTGCAGCTGATGGCTGACAGTGTGGGCATAAGCACTGGTTCAGTTAAGACGATCTTGTGTGTAATGACAAAAGTCTGTGCACGATAGGTCCCCAAATTCTTGACCAGAAAATGAAGGCTTGTTGATGCGAAGAATCAAGTGAAAATCTTAAGCTCATGCAGTTGGACTGGAATTTGTTTGTAATTCACATAGTAACAGGTAATGAAACCTGGATACACCACCGTGACCCCGAGACTAAACAATAAAGCATGCAGTGGAAACATGCCAGCTTTCCAAGCCCTCGTAAATTCAAGGTACAGGCATCAGCTAGCAAGATATTGTGCACTGTGTTCTGGGATGCTGAAGGTATACTGCTAATTGACAATATGCCTCACAAAGTGACAATTACAGGAGTTTGCTATGCTGACTTACTTTGCAAACTGCATGTCACGATTAAAGAGAAGCGCTGAGGGAAGATTGACCCAGGTACCCCTACTGTTGCATGACAGTGCATCTGCTCACAGGTCGCATGTTGGACAAGCCACTGTACTTGAGTGTGGATTTGAAGAAATGTGCCATCCACCATATTCTCCTAACACCTCCGTGAACAGAGATTTTGGACTGAAGTGTGCAACCGAAGAGTGGTTGACGGGGCAGTTAGAACTACTTTAATTTTACAGGGATTGGCAAACTTCGAGTTCGCTACAAACTGCACATTGACAAGGCAGTGATTATGTCGAATATAAATGTACTCTCGTCTGTCGTATCTTAAATAGGTTTGGCTCAAAACTTTTTGACCAGCCCTCAAGGTCAAGGTAGTGTTAGCTTGTGGATGCTGTTCCAAGATTTGTTAGCAGGTCTTTGTCACTGTGTTTAGGGAAACTGTTGATGAGGCAGCAACTGAACAGGCTCAAGAATTAACACAGCAGCGTGGAGTAGTTGATATGAGTTTGGTAACATCAGAATCAGATGCACAGGCTCATGAACTAACGGAGCAGCAAGGAGCAGTTGATATGAGTTTGGTAACATCAGGTGAGCAGCCAGTAGTATGTTAAACTGCATGCAGTGTCACAGCTCAAACTGCAGGCAGGCTTTGTCTGCTTACCAGACTTTTCTACACTGTCTCATAAAAATGTCCCAAGTTTGGCTGGCTATAACTTCAATGCCCGGTTTTATGAACTCGGGTTAACTCGCCATTCTCGAGTTATTCCTGGATTAACTGTCGTAAGCATTTTATCAACATCTAATCTCGGGTTAAATTGCGAAAGTTACACCCTCGTCGATCCGAGGTTAAACTCGGATTAAATGCGGGTGAACTATGGCCGCGTATGGCGTAACGGTATGGTATCCATGGTAAATGAAACACCAAACATAAACACAAGTCACGTGGATGCCAACAACCAATAAGAGATAAGCTTACAAGTGATGTGCAGGTTAAACTAGAATTAGTTAATACCGGATTAGAAAATGTTGCTAAAACACAAAAAAGTTAAACCAAGATTAAACTCGGGATAACTCCTACTCTCGGATTAGTTAATTCGCGAGTTAACCCGAGTTCATAAAACCGGGCATAACACACATACACCGATTTTTATAATTTTTGGCACATGTTATCAGCAGATATTCAAAAATTGGCTACATGTTTAACTTTCTCAATTACCTTGCTTTTACTTATTTTATTTTGCTTTGACGTGAAATGATGGAAATGAATCATTTACCACGTCACTGTTACAGCGTCATGGCAGCATTTCGCAGAGCATCATCAACAAGGCCATTGATCAATGGAGAGCACGACTGCGTGCATGCGTGAAGGTGAACAGGCATCATTTTGAACATCTGTGAACAACCGGTTCTTTTCAGAGCCACCCACAGTCTACCGAAGAAAATGTGTTGCCCTTTATGTGTTTAGCGTGTGGTAGTTTAGGCAAGGTAGTGTAGGCACACAATAATACAGGTAAGTTACAAATTTTATACATTCAATTACTGGGTATTGCACCTAGATGTACCAAAAATAACCAAAATCAGATATATCAAGTCAAACTTAGGAAGTTGTTACACAGTAGGCCTATGCATCATTTCCATTACTGCTACTTCAGAGCAACATAAAGTAAGTGAAAGCGACCTACGTGAGAAAGTTAACCCGTAGCTGAGTTTTGAATGTCGCAAACACTAACAGATCACGCGTCAGCTGCACAGATGTACGTTGAGGGTATCTATAGGCGTAAATATTACACCATGACCTTGAAATCTAGGTTTAGGGTCACTCAAAGTCACTGGAAATGGAAGCATTGGATAGATCATACACAAGTTATTTGACGTTGAATATTATTGTGACCTTGAAATGTCTGTTAGAGGTAAAGTGGTACCATTTGAAAGCTTGGGTATGGTTTCCTATTCGCCTTCCATAGTAACTATGGCCGTATCTTTTGCCATTTTGGAGATATTCAGCATCAAAGAATGGCCTGACCTTGAAATGTAGGTTCGGGGTTGTTCAAGGTAATTGAAAATGGCGTGGTTCGATAGACCATGTATGACTTTCGGTTAGTCCGCCATTGTAACTATAGCTCTATCTTGTACCATTTGCGAGTTATTTAACGTTGAATCATACTGTGACCTTGAAATCTGGCTTAGAGGTCACTCAAGGTCGTTGAAACTGGTGCCATTCAAAATCTTGGCTGCGGTTTCCTATTTGCCTTCCATAGTAACTATGGCACTATCTTGTATCGTTTGCGAGATATAGCGACTTATAGGTAGAAAATCGCTAATTTTTTATACCCCACCTGTATTTAGTGCCCCGCAGGGGGTGACCCTGTCGGAATTTCGGAAGATGTTTGATGCTGATAAACTTAGAATGATTGGGAATTTGGGCTGCTGTATGGTGAAAAAACTATGACAATATGTTAAGCCGTTTTCATCAAATACCGGAACGTTACAGACGGCCGGACGGACGGACGGACAGAATAGCTATATTAATATCGCACGTCAGCGTGCTGATGCGTGATAAAAAATGGTTGCTGTTTGTTAAAGTTATAGCCAGTCAAACTTGGGACATTTTTTTGAGACACACTGTACTGTGATGTACTAATAGCTCACAAGAAACGTGCATTTGTGAAATGGACGTTGGCTGTTAAATTTAGCAAAGCAGTTTCATTTACACAATGCTGATGGGTATGCTGATGTCTTTAGTGACTGGGGAATTTGCATTTTTTGTAAAACTTTATTATTTTACGTTATGTGTGCAGTGTTTGGATTTAGTCTCATTCTTTATGAATGTTGCTGTGCTGGAAGTAGCATCAAAAAGGATTGTTCACTTTGTTTTATTATATTAATCTTAATGTATATGTTGCAACGTTGAGACAACTTAGATCAGAGGCAAAACGGTAGAAATGTTGTGACAGTATCACGTGGTAATGGGAGCGTGGCTTTTTATGTAAAATTTATAACGACGTGTCATTGTAATAATTCTGTGTGGTTTTTGTAGCCGATGTTTCTGTTACTGTTTGTTGGACCTGTTTCTGTGACCAGTTGGCCGTTGACATTAACGCAATCTGGCCGCATCACGTATATGTTGTTATTTCAGGCGACAGTAGCATCATGCAGGTGGCCGTTGATCAGCAAATTACATCATCTACTGTCACGCCATCACTGAGCAGTTTGCTGCCCAGTGATGCTACTGAAGCTATAGCTGCTTTTACGCTGACTGCCGCAGGGTCAGAACCACAGCCGGCAGCCAGGTTTGATGTGTCTCGCATTTCTCTTCTGGTCTGCTCGTCTGCTTTGGCTTGCTGTTATGGAAGTCCTACACGGACTTGATCTGTTTATGGTGTAGAAGTTGAGTAGTAATATTATTTCATGCATATTTCAACATTTGGTAATTGGTCGTGGTTAGTGTAATGCAGTGGAGCATTTATTACTGCCAACACTATGGCAGGTTGTCTTTTCTCTGTAGATGTAGTTAGGAAAGAAACGAAAGTTATGAACGTTAAAATGTGACAAAAAATTCCGTTCTTTTTTGTGTATTTAATCATTTAATATTGTGATTTTGTTAGCGAATGTTATATATGTTATGCAATAAACTTTCGGCTATTGAGATTGCTCTTCTGTCTCTGTCTGTCTGTCTGAGATTGCTCTTCTGTCTCTGTCTGTCTGAGATTGCTCTTCTGTCTCTGTCTGTCTGTCTGAGATTGCTCTTCTGTCTCTGTCTGTCTGTCTGTGTCTGAGATGTGCTTGATCTGTGCGTAAACTGAGGACTTCGTGATGACAGGGATCTGGCTTGGTTGTGAAAAAACAGCGCAAAAAAATTTGCAACTTTTTTTCCCTGCGTGGGAGGGTTGTTATGTAGAAGGGGGTATGAAAAATCATAATTTTTGACCACCATTTTGGTATATCTCAGAAATGATATAACACGTGGCCATTGTTACAGTTGAAGATGATTAGGAACTTTTATGTGATCTGTTATTGCATAGTGTCATTTCCAGTGACCTCTTACGTAGATTTCAAAGTCACGATATTCTTCAACGTCGAATAACTCGAAAATGGTACAAGATAGAGCTATCCTTACAATAGCAGACTAATAGGAAGTCGTATATGTTTTATAAAATGTGCCATTTTCAGTGAACTTGAGTAACCCATAACCCACTTTTGATGGGTACGCCATTATGCGATACTGAATATCTGAGAAATGGCACAGGATAGACATCGTTTCACTGCGATCTATCGAATGGTGTCATGTCCAATGACTTTGACAGAGCCCTCAGGGTCATGACGTTTTTCAACTTGAAATAACTTGAAAGAACAAGACAGAGCTATACTTACAATGACAGAGCAATATGAAGTCCTATATGATCTAGCAAATGGTGCTATTTTCAATGATCTAGAATGAACATAACCCAGATCTCAAGGGCATGTCATTATTTGATGTAGAATGTCGCAGAAATGTAAAATCATCCCTGAAATTATTATTATTATTATTAAAAATGTAAAGATTAGAGTGACACTGTCATGAGTAACATTGCTGGGGCACTTTACAGAGTTACTAAAATCAAAAATGAAATGAAGTGCAGCCGGAGAATGAGGTCAGTGTCACGACATTAAACCCTACTATACCTATGCCTCAGAAACAGTACAAAGATAGAGACATAGATTACAATGGAATACTAATAGGAACTTATGGGCTAATCAGTGATGTGAATTCAAATGACCTTGAATCACTTGAGTGATTTTCAACGACACGGAACATCATACAGCCTCTTTGCAACGGCTGAGCTTCCTGTTAAATTGACGGTTATTAACTGTCTTCACTTTGGCTCTTTATTCCTTGAATTTCTGCACTAAAATTATAACTATTATATTTGTTAGACATTATTATTGCTCAGATGTTTCTGATTTTGAAAAAGTTTACTACTTTAACATGTTAGCTGACACAACATAACTCAGAATTCCACATTCTGACAACTCCATTAGCGGACTAAAATTTATTTGAGGGTTATGGTTAGGCTTAGCTGATCTATTGATATCACTGATCATATCGTAGTGCGAGATATCTCAGCAATAGCTGAGCTTCTTGTGTGGTGACCATCAGTGTGTATGTGTGTTACGTGGCAGCACTTCTGCTGACACTGGTGAGGGCTCATCAACAGGTGCTACAGCGTCTGGTCAACAACCAGTTATGTTTGGAGGTATGTTTTGAGGTGCATGAATGTGACATCAGTAGGCCAATGTTTACATGTCCTGGTAGCAAAAGCTGATATTGTTTTCAACGTGACTGAATCAACAAACCAAAAAGTGGTTCTGGGGACATATCTTGTAGTGTGGAGTGGACCACCGTGTAAGTGGTTGTGAGTGTTTTGGCAGAGCGTCACGTGTTTGTTGCACCAAGTCAGCAAAAGCGGAGCGCTTGCAGAGTTCGGACAGATATACAGGTGCCAGTCCGTATCACGTTCGCAATGACGAGGTCGCTGCACGCACAGGCCTGCGCCCAGTGATGGAGAGCATCAGGAGACGACGTGAAGCCATCTTCCGGCACGTGGCAAGAATGTCACCCAACATTCCAGCTCACCAAGCACTGAGACTACAGGTCGAGGCATCAGTCGGTAGACGACCTGACCGCAATTGGGTCCGCAGCTCTGGTCGTCCTCGCAACCGCTGGATCGACCAACTACGTCAGGACCATCAACGCCCACCTGCTGACCTATGGCGAGCAGCCATCCGGCGTGGTCATACTGGAACGACACTGCGGTCCTCGACGACTACGCGATGACCACGACGACGACGAGTCCATATTGGTATTTATCAATGATGCACTGATGTTGGTTTGTGCAGATGTCGTGCTGCCAGAGGGAGTGGATCCGTCGTTCCTGGCCGCATTGCCCGAAAACATCCGGCAGGAAGTTATCATGGAGCAGCTGCGCTTGCAGCGGATTCAGCAGCGAGCACAGCAAGTTCAGCAGGAAGCCCAGTCACTCGGTGTCACCGAAGTCAACCCCGACTTTCTTGCTGCCCTTCCTCCACACATCCAGGAAGAGGTGTGTTTCAGAAACATTCCTGTGTGTTGGTCGGTCAAATCCGTAATTTGGTTGTTACTGTTAGAATCCTGTCAAAACCACAATGGCAGATTTGCGAATTTTTTTATCATCTGTTGTAACTAATGAGTACTTATGTCAATGCTGGAGAATATTTTTTTCAATCAGCTAGAAAAAGCTACTCAACCAAAATGGGTTGAGAATGATGCCTCTGCCTCCAAGCCAGGTTTGGTTAGAAATTCTCAGATAGTTATTGCGATTTCTTGCTGAAAGGGATTTTGGCGACCTATTTCAGCCCCGTGTGATTCTGACCTTTGACCTGACCCCAAAGTTGATCGTTTCATGCTGTTGCCCCGTGAACCACTTGTGCCAGTCGGCGTCAGAATTGGTTTATTAGTTTTCAAAATATGTTTACAAGTTTTGTAACAGGCAAACAAATGGACGAATGAATGGACAGGTTATGAACATAATGCTGCCACCTGCCAGTCTAGCGTGGCAGAAGCATAAAAAGTAACTGCATTGCTTGATCGTTGTTCAAGTAAGGTGTGAGCACTGAACAGGAATGGCTTAGTGGTTAATGCATTGGGTGGTCACCTGGGTGACCTGGGTTCAATGTCTACTGAACGAGAAATATGTTCTGTCGAACTCGGAGTCTGTCCAATGGAACCTTTTCATTTTTGATCACGTGACGTTATCCAGTTCAAAATTGGTCGATGAGTTATGGCCACAGAAGCGATTTTCAAGATGGTGGTTGCCGCCATCTTGAATTTCAAAAATTTCAATTTTTAGTCGCGTGACTGCGATCGGGTAGTGCACCGAATTTCATCGAAATCGGACAATTTTTCACTGAGATGTGGCGATTTAATGATTTTCAAGATGGCGGCAGTCCGCAATCTTTAATTTTAAAAATTTGCAGTTTTTGTCATGTAGCCCTTGTCGACATGCCGATCTGCTTCCTCATACAAAATTTTGCTGAAATTGGAAAAATAGGTTGATAAGTTATGGTAAAAAAGCGATTTTCAAAATGGCGGCCACCGTCATCTTGAATTTTAATAATTTTATGTGCACGTGACTGTCATTGGGTTTAATATCTAATGTAGTGTACCAAATTTCATCAAAATCGGACGATTTTTCACTGAGATATGGCGATATTACGATTTTCAAAATGAGTCGACTCATTAATGGCCTGAGGATGGGCATCGAAATCGAGTATGGTGCTCCGGTGCTGATGAAAAAGTTTCAAGTTACAGATATGCAAGTGGATATATCCTCGAAGTGAAGTTAGTTGCATGGTACAGTGGTAGAACGTTGGTCTTTGACCGGCGAACTTTCCCTATTCTGCTCTTGACCTGCAGCTGATGGGTTACCACTTGTGTGGGTAAACCATCTGCTGTCGGTGAGTCAACCAAGCCGACTCAGCCTTTCATCGTTTTGGGGTAGATAAATGAGTAGTAGGCTGCAATTAGATGTGTGCAAACTCAGTCTGGGGAGGCGCCATCTGGTGAACGCTTACGAGGTAAAGGCAGGCATTGGTGTAATTGCAGGTAAAACTGTGTGATCCATGTCTGAGTGCCTCGAGTGTGAGGTACTGCAAAAAGAGCACTATATAAATACACTTACCTACCTACCATATCGTAAAGATCTATCAATACTAGTTGGCATAAATTAGTGTCATTTTTGACGGAGACGTTCTGTTTTGGTCAGAATTGTTGGTGTTGTTTTCAGGTGCTGGCGCAGCAGAGAGCTGAGCAGTCGAGATTGGCTGCTGATCAGAATCGTGAAAGTAATGATGCACCACTTGACCCAGCCAGCTTCATCCAGTCTCTGCCAGCATCGCTGCGTCAGCAGGTGCTTGCCGACATGGACGATAGCATGGTCGCCGTGCTGCCATCTGAGCTTGCAGCTGAAGCTAATGTACTGCGGCGTGAGGTGGAGGAACGTCATCGACGGCTTGTGCAAGAACGACTGTTTGCTCAGGGCGCTGGTCTACTGTCGGGCATTCTCCGGCATTCAGGTGTTTACAAATATATCCTTCGATCAATCAACCCTTGAGGTCAATAGGGAAAACTTGATGTGGTAGAAGGAACGAGTGAATATTAATGTGAGACACTGGGTTTTAAAGTACAGGAAGTATGGTGTTAAGATAGAGAGAAAATGAAGACATATTTTGCTGTCTGGTGTATATTTCACAAAGCTGTTTGCTATAAAATAAAACTAACATGTTATAGATCACTGGGCTCCCGAGGATTTTGTTGCCAAATAAATTTGCTGGTGAAAAAAATTCATTTTTTGTCTAAACAATTATCCCACAAAAATGCAAATTTCGTCAAATGTTGCCAGCTGTTTCGTGACCTTAACGAGCTCTTGGATGTTGATTTTAAATTGTATTTCGATGCTCATATTGCCAGAACTACCGAGGCATCACACTACTTTCTGTACCAGGCAAAGTTTATGCCCACGTGCTGCTGAACAGAATCCAAGCCCACCTTCAACAACTTCGTCGTATTGAACAGAGTGGGTTTACTCCCCACAGATCAACTACTGATCGCATCTCCACTTTCAACATGATTCTACAAACAAGACATGAGTACAGAAAACCGTCCTGGGAGCTTATGTTGATTTTCGATCAGCTTTTGACTCAGTTGACAGAGACTCTTTGTGGCTTCTCTCCGATCCAAAGGCATTCCAGAGAAAATATTAATCTTACTTGAAGATCTCTACAGCAACACATTGAGTTGTGTCAGAGTTGACGGTGAGCTGTCCCCTTGGTTCAAGATCTC
>Ga0209339_1000982_pt1 | contig 11473 bp, 7 predicted proteins | sample OlaalgELextract3_FD_187376 | JGI IMG/M metagenome (GOLD analysis project Ga0209339, IMG submission 187376) | Olavius algarvensis symbiont microbial communities from Tuscany, Italy - Type A ELBA extract 3 (SPAdes) (version 2) | ecosystem: Host-associated > Annelida > Digestive system >...
AGACCCCACTGGGGGAGCTTACTACATTCCTCTACACCTCCTAGTCGGCTGGGGAGGGGATACCCCTCCCCAGACTCCACCCCATTGGCGCCTCCATTCTTGTGTGCCTCGGCGCCTCTATCACTTGTTTTGCCGTACCAACTTTATAGCCGTGGTGCCACCCGACTACAGCATGCTTTCAAGTTTCATCATTTTTACATACATGTAACTGTAATAACTGCACATTAATAAAGTTTTAAAAGCAAAGCTGCACGGTGGTGTAATATTTCAACACATGGTTTTTACCTCAACAAAGCCAGACAGCTCGTTCTGCAGCTGCGTAATGTTGAGATCGGCAGTAAATGTCTGCTGATAACGGGCATCAAGATCAGTGAAGAGCATACTGCTGTCATAATGATCCATCAGTATCAGCAGCACGTTGCACGTCATCGCCTGGCCAGCTTCGTTCGTTACCAACTTAACTACTGGCTGACTGCCTGCACCTGCCAGCTCCACCTGTCCACCAGATTTTAATTATAATCACAATAAGCTGTTTATTTAATTAAGTTCGTGTTGTCTTGTCATTAATAGATTTTAAAAATAAAGAATACTTCATTAGGCCTAATGGTACACAAACTGCCCCAGTGTCTGCACGCCGTGAAAAACAGTTATTTTGTGCTTCACTACTATATGACTAATGCATATCAATGTCAGCTCTGTGACAGCGTGTTGAATGCCTAGTGCTTGTTTTATGTACACATTTGGCCACTCATTGTTTGACTTGCTGTGTCGGCTATTTTGATTTTGTATCGTCATCTTGCAACATTACATTTGGCAATTTATTCCATCAGTATCAGCAGCCATCCACCGTCTTGAATGTACAGCTCTAAAAAATTTTTTGCATTCAGTTCAGTTCAGCCGGACATTTACAGACGGCACCAACAGTAAACAGTCCCAACGGGACCAACCAAAATGTCACGTTTATGACCACACATAACAATAATAATATCCAAGACAATGTTTATGGTGTTGTCATCATGGCAGAGCCATTGCGAGAGTTCACCCGGTTCATTTGATGAATGTAGAACGATGCCAAGTGGCCGCCGACCCAAGACCAAGCCAGACAAGGTATGTAGGTGGAGGTATGTACACAATATCAGCACTCTGTCATTAATACTCTGGTCACGGTAGCTGCTCATAGGCAACGACGACAACAACAATGAAGATGACTAATCTTGATTGCTAGGCTTCGCTGGCTACCAAATAAGCCAAAAACATTAAATCCACATCAGCACATTCCTGTATGGTTCGGACTGCTGGGCGATATCTAAGACGGACGCACGTAAGATCGATGCACTCGACCAGTGGTGTCTGCATATGCTGCTTGGCTTCAAATGGTACCAATTTGTACGGAATGATAATGTATGGAGGCTAACGAAGCAACCCAAACTCACTGCTATAATCCAGTCGCACCAGCTTACCCTATTTGGGCATATTATGTGCATGGACGACAACGCAGATGCCAAGAGGATCCTGCTAGCCTCCCCTCAGGCAGACTGGAGAAAACAACTAGGTCGTCCCCGCATAAAGTGGCTCAGCACCGTCCAACAGAATCTGAAACAACACCACCTTATACTCTGCGAAGCAGCAGATTTGGCTCAGAACCGCCCTCTGTGGAGGATGATGTCGACGTATGGCGCTATGCAATCTTAAGAGTTGCATGCCAGAAATGACGACGACGACAGCACATTCATGAATCCATGAATAAAACAAAATGTCATATTTACGAATTACAGAGCGTGCTGTGTTTGAACTGCCTACTGATTCAGTACCACTACTGAATGTGCGTGTGTTATAAATGCATGTATAATAATAAAGAAAGATAACATACCTTGGCGATGTAAGGAATCTTGGCAATGAGGTCAATGACTGTACTGACTCCAAAGTCCTCAAGACACAAGCATCCACCACATGTCTTTGCATACGCAATAGGAAATTCTCTGACCGTCACCTGCTGCATTGGACAGCTGTGCAGCAACCGGCAAACACTGTCCTCAAGCACCCGCAGCAGTTCTTGCTCTGACAGACAAAGAACTTTCTCGCTAGCACCGTCCATCACCTGCGCCATCCAATGTCCCAACAACTATCACAAATAGTGTTAGGACGATACCGTCTGTGGCAGCGATACCAGATACGATACCACATGTGCGACGATACCGATACCGAGTACAGATACCGCATGATGCGACGTGACGTCATCACACGACGTCATGAGACCGTCATATGATGCCTAGGGCTGTGGTAGGCGGTGATCAGGATCAATTGACGCAGAACACAGGGTCCAGTCAAACTGAGTGGACTAAATGTAATCGGGAATGAATCAGTCAAAGTCCAGCTCTAAACCAGGTCAGGCTGTGGTCGTTTTGTCCGTGTACGCGTAACAGAAGACGGCATAGTCGGTCTGTAGAGGTGTCTGCCTCATTCCCTTGCCAGTCAATGGCCTGAGGAGGGGAATGCATCTCCATCGCTCAGAAGGCCACTTGTCGCACGATCTCACTATGCCGTGCCCTCCCCCCAACTCATCTGCTGCTGCTCTAGCTGCTCATACTGACTGCCACAGCGTTTGGCTACTCTCATCTCTGTGGCTGCTGTGGCATGTGAGGCGTCTAATCACAGTCAAAGTCATTTAACAGTTCACTAGACGGCACTGATGTCACGACCATGATTGCGATCAGATGATGAAATGACGTCAAGACGCAAGAGCAGCACAGCCCTCATGACGTCGTCATGACTTTTCATCCCGTTGGGCCAATCATACTCTACGTGTTACATTATAGGCCTACTGCCGCCGACACAGTTGCAGCAACATGACACGGACTGCATCACAGCAGCCTACGCGCCGTGTCATATAATGCAGTCTGATGCTGACTCAATAGTCAATAAATAGCTTCGGCGCCGGCAACTCAGAACACTGAACAATAGGCACACCGTTACGGCAGTGCTTCACGGTCGGTGGTGGATGTGGCAAAGAGGGACGCTAATTGACCAGGCACACTGCAGTACAGTAGTATCGCGTGTGAGTATAATGGGAGTATGATACTCATATGGGTACCGATAGCATTGGTATCGCCCGATACCGGTATTGTCCTAACCTTAAGCACAAACATTTCATATCTGGTGTTGGTCATGAGCTTGTGGAAAATCAATTATCACCTAGTTACTTTCATACTGTTACAATACACATCTTATATCAATACAAATCACTGCAAATACATTTCATAATAACTACCTGAACAGCATATGGAATAGCGTCAAACAGCTCAATCAGTTTTGTGAAGCCATACGACGCAACACGACACTGCCGGCCGAAGTGACGATGGAAGGCAGGGATAAACTTGCTGAAAGGCATTCTGTAGTGCGGGCTGTGTCGAAGCAAATCCACAACATCTCGGGCAAAACGCTTTGTTCGAGCCACCTCTTCCGGCGTCTGATCTGTTTTCAGTAAACGGCAATATAAACTTCACAACATCATTAACATATATCGGTTTTAGAATTACATGACACACCAATCATTCTACGGCATCATGTAGTTCCATAATATTTTCCAAAATTCTGTAGCACACACGAAATTCTGCAGGTTTGCGGAAAATATGGGCCATAATTATGATTCACGACAGCCAACAATAAAGCAAGATTATGCAACATCTTACCGTGATGAGGAAGAGAAATCACAAGCTCATGACCAACACCAGATACCTTCAACACCAAAAACAGCAGATTTCACATCACATTGTGTCATTACGTCTAACCAATTACTGCTGGAATTTACATCAAATAGTTACTGCTGGACATGAAATGACCAACAGATGATTTGTCATAATGTCGAATTCAAATATGCATTACGATCACAACAAAATGAAGTCTCAACTTTCATAATACTCATTTTCTGGAGTAAGTGCTGAATAACTGCTAATATGTTGTCCTAAAGTAAACTGAAGAATGTTGTAATTTGAAAACTAGCAAAATAAGTGTTTGTGTAGCAAAGAAGCTCACCTTTACAACAGATTCTGGAATGTCATCCAATGCGTCTTCAATGAAACATACTCCATATTCTGTTGTGTCAAACTTTCGCCCAATCACTTTCTCTGTAATTGACACATAAAAATATGCATTTCTGCTAACTTATCTATCATCTGTTCAAACTAACAACAAGTGTGCCCAATACACTGTCTCAAAGCAATGCTCCAAGTTTGACTGGCTATAACTTTAATACACGACCACAAATTTTTATAATTTTTGGCACGTCATCAGCAGACATTCAAAAGTCAGCTACAGGTATAACTTTCTCAACTACGTCACTTTTACTTACTGCAAATGACCTTCTTATCAACTTTGGACTTTTTAAAGCTGTTTATTCCTGAGCTATGGTCAGATATGGACAAACAGGACAGACAGGTGCACTCTGTAAATCCCCCCAAACCAAGGAAGAACTGCATAATAATGTTTACAAACCATAAACCACAGGCAAATCTAAGACGCTGATCTGCTTGCTAGCTTGAACCTTCAAAATTCTCAGGATGTCTGCGGTGAAACGTTTTTCCTGGGCACTGTGACTCAAAGTTACACATCGATGGCTTCCACTGCCCATGACCTAACGCAAACAATACATTACAAGCTAAACATCTACAGACTAACAAATCATGCATAACAAAAACTGCCTGGCACCACCTTACCTCACCAGGTTATGCACACCGCTCTCCGTGGTCGCCGGTCGCACACACTTGCATTCTGCCTATCAACACAAATTGTTCGTCCCCGCATGTCTACCTCAACGTTTGGTCCATGGGCGTTCTTCTTTCTTCTTTCTTTCAGAGCGTACTCCGCTGGAGCGCTGCTGTGTCCACAATATGTCACCATTCATCTCGAGTAGTGGCCTTTCTCCAGGCAGTCGCGAGGCCAAAGTTCAGACGGCCAAGGTCGGCCTCAATTGCACAGAGCCAAGTGTGGCTAGGTCTTCCTGCTGGTCGCTTCCAGTCGGGCAGTACTTGTCGGATGCACGCTGCAAGGGCTCGATGGTGGTCCTCGCGAGGTGAGGGCATTCTGCAGCTTCGTAATTCAGATATCTCCATCAACATCTTGAGACAATCCTTGAAAACTATTCTGCCTGTTTCATTCTACACCCACATGTACTCTGCTTTCTTAGGTTCCGTCACCGCATGTGCTTTCGTGACAGTTTCTGTTTAGCTAGCGTGTTTTAAATGTCTGTTTACTTACTTACTCACTATTCATATATAAATATTCTAACAAATATATTCTTACCGTTATCTGTTAGACAAACTACTACGTTTCCTTAACACTCATTTGTAACAGTTACATAGCGGTAACTTGCACATAATACAACAAAGAACAGAAAAACAGGTAAAAAGCTATTGTAGCTACCACTACTCCATATTTTCCACTTAATCATCATCCAGCCATGATCACAACAGCATAAATAAGGTGTACATAACTACCCTCAACTTCTGTTAAACAGGCCAGTATTTCCACATCACCAACAGTTGGACTAGGTTCCTCAAAGGTCACCAGAGAAACCATCAAAGATCGACGAGATGGGATTTGTACAGGCTGGTCAGTGGACACCCTCACAACAGCCAATCAACATGGTCCAACTGCTGCTACTGCAGTACCAGTATTAGAACCCATTCATCGCAAGACCACCACGCTGTGAAAACCATTCGTTAATTGGTTACAGCTGATAGAGGACCAACGTAACAGTCATTGTTGTTGCTGTATGCAGATTACGTGCCGTAGGAACTCAGCCAGTCCACGGATTCGTCATCAGCAGTGTGTAGTTTCTTTCGCCCGCCATCTAATTTCATCAGAGGACATGCTTCCACTATGTGGTACATTGTCTGAGTTGCACCACACGTGCATAGGTCGCTATCAGCCAAGCCTCAGAGCTTGCGGCAGGCGCCACAATGACCTTGGTTTGTTCTGAACGGATTTAGAGTACACCGCTGTTTCCACGGCAGACCAACAACGTAACAGTAATGCTCAGTAAACTATTAACAATATGAGACAAAAGTAATACATTAGCATATTAGCGTCCATATCGGATATATTTCCACATATGTACCTGAACAACGTGAGGAATAGCATCAAATAAATCGATCAGTTTGGTAAATCCATAGTTTGCAATACGACACTGGCGGCCGAAGTGATGGTGGTACGTCGGTATAAACCGACTGAATGGAAGACAACACTGAGGACTGTGCTGCAGCAGCTCAGTCACCTCGTGACTGAACTTAGACAACTGTTGGCTCAGCACAGGACTGCTGCATGACTCGCCATGTGGCACCGACTCTACAACACCAGTCAATAATCACAAAATGACTTAGAAGTTTAAATTTGGTACACAACTTTACCTCATGGTACCATTTGAAGGTCAAATGGTAACAGGTAACTCGAACCCATTATCTCTCTATGTGTACAAGTAGTTCATAGGTGTTTACTGCTTCTGCTTCAGTTGTAGAATAGGCCCGGTCTGTTACCTGGCCAGATGGCATAAAAGGCAACATGAACCAGGCTTCAGTTTCACTAGCTTTAGTGTCGTGTATGTTAGTAGTTTTAATTAACTGCAGTTTAGATTTTTTGTGTTGTCACTTGGTTGTAGTTATATTTGTACTGCCAGTAGCAGGTTAGTGACTGGTTAGGAAGACCAGTTTGTGGGCACCAGTCAAGTGACTGTCTAGCAAGATTGTCGAGTGGGAGTGGAATGTTAAGCACTACTACACCTATACCTATATAGTTTTATGCTGTTGTCATCATGACAAGAGTGATTACTACAATTAACCAGGTTCATTTCATGATTAGTGCCAACTGACTGTAAATCAACCCTCATACCAAGCCAACTGACTTGGCTGTAAGTTCACCTGTAGGCTGCTATTGACCACACCTACCATTGCCATTTATCCAAACTGAAAGCTGAAACTTATTCACTTCATGCACACATAACGGAAGTATATGCAGAATACCATCGCATAGCTTACTGAGTCAATGAAGAATTTCTAACATTTATTAAACGTTAATATGAAGTGATGCACGACACTCGCTCTATCAACTCTTCGCAACCATTTCTCCATAGCACAAGGATATCTTTGTTTCACTTGCTGCCAATTGGTCATATCTGGAAATGGAACGAACATCAGCCACCTATGTCTTCCCACTCATCAATGATCTTAAGGTGTGATAAGATAATAATATTACTGTAATAATAATAATAACGGATTTGTATAGCACCTTTAGCTCCAAAGATACAGAGTCACTTGAGGCAGCACAGGAGGACTAAGTGAGTTTGAACAGGTGGGTTTTTACGTGGCATTGGAAAGTGAGAATGCTTTTACACAGTCGAATGTCAGCAGGTAGAGAATTCCATGTGGATGGAGCAGCAACAAAAAAAGCGCGACGGCACAGTTTGGTGCATATGCGAGGAACGACCAGCAGAGGAACATCGGATAAGTGCAGAGCCCGAGGTGGTGCATGGGTCTACCGTCTCGCTTAGATACTTTGGAGTGGCTGTGGTCCGCACCTTGTGAATGAGTAGGGCCACTTTATAGGTGACCCGTTGCCTCACCGAAAGCCAGTGTAGCGAGCGAAGCAGCGGCCTGGCATCGGTGCGACCCCGGCTCTGACATACGACTCTGGCCAGGTTGTTCTGGGCACACTGTGTTTGTCAAAAGTCGCTGCCAGATGTCTCACGGCATATAGGCAAACGTAATTTCCCGACAACGTGCTAAATATCAGTGCTAAGACAATTAGATGAGTGTGCATGGTATTTAAAGTCAGCACGCTGACAACTAACTATTAACAATTACTGCAATGTGATCAAACAAAGTGTTGTCAAGTCACCAGTATCAGATCGTCTATTTTCCGCCCACTGAACTTTCCTGAAGCTGCCTTTCGACGCCGAAACCTGAACACCTGAAACGCAAGATATGAGGTGCTCCAGTGGTACACCGCCTTCAAGCACTGGACGAAGTGGGGCAAATTCAGCCGCGAAGCACTGCGGAAAACTGTAATAACCACACACACACACACACACCATTAAAATAATGACACTGCTGAGACGTGGACTCTGACCAAAGCCGACACGGCCCGACTGCAGGCTTATCACATGAAGGCACAACGGCGCATCCTGAACATAAAGTGGTATGACTTCGTCACCAATGATTCCGTTTGGAGCCAGACAAAGCTGACGGATCTACCCCTCATCATAGCTGACAGAAGACACTCATTGCTAGGACACGTTTGCCACCTACCACCAGACGTGCCAGCCCACAATATCCTCCAGCACTGTGTCAACCTCTCGCAGGGCAGATGCCTTGCCCCCGACTGGAAGCGTCCATCTGGTCGGCCAAGAAAGACCTGGATACAACAGGTGGCAGAGGATCACGGGTGCACAATCGACTCGCTGTGGTCATCGGCGCAGGATCGGTCGTTGTGGAGGTCGCTACAACCCTCGCTGGTCAAGCACAGCAGTGAGTGAGTGCTGTCTTTGTGTGAATGTGCAGAAATGGCAGAGCGTATGTCTGCCTTGGATATACCAATTTTTTTTACAAATCTGTATATCAAGAATAATGTGATAAACTGCACAACTCCCAGTGTGCAGAGTAACGTTCGGTGCCAGCATAGTAGCTGGATAGCCACTGTGCTGTACACACATCTCTCTGTTCTATCACTAAGGTGCCGTATCACACAGCAAACCAAGCTCGCAATTCTCTTTAAATATTAAACTCACAGTTTCCCACATAATAATTGACAAAAAGTGCAATAAAAAAGAAACAAAACAATTACAGTCTCAAAAAGTTCAACTCCAATCAGTAGTTCACCTGGCAAGCGGAAGGCTTCCATCATGTGACTGAAGTAGTGAGTGAACTTGTGCTGAAAAACTACGAATCTGTAGTGTTACACGAGGCAAGCTGCCCATCTCTACAGTAGCCAAATTCGAAGGGATTCGATATGCAATGTGTTTCTGACATACAGGTGACTCCGATGTATCAGTAGCCTGCACACATTGGCACAAAATTGGGTAAACATAACATCATCAAAATTGAAAATATGGTTTTTAACTGTTCAACATGTAACAAAAATACAGAATAAAGTCAAGGAACAATTAGAGAGCTAAAGACTGTGTGTGGTCATTTACCTCCACCACTGCATGTGTGTGTGTGTAAAGTCATTCACTATGTGTCAGCATCAGTTTGAAGACAATTCAATTTTCTATCATTTCCTGCTCCCTTGTCTCTTGTACAATTTCGCCCGAAATGTAATCAGTTCATCTATTGGTGGTAGTAATTACGTCCAGCAGGTTTCATTGAAATCTGTTTAGTATTTGTGTGAAATGAACACAATGCCGACGTTGGCATAGGATATCGGGACAACGGGACGTAAGTGAAAACATAATAGCCTCTCCCACGCATAGCTTGCAGAGGCATAAAAACAAAAGGACCATGTAAGACGACCCCTGTTGAAGACAATGCTTTAATACCACATATGTAACAAAACGTGACATATATAACGAATAAATAAGCACATAAATGTCACGACATTAGTGTTATTTTCAGAATAAATCTGACACAATAACAAATGCAATTGGTACAAACCATCAAATGATATAAGTTCAGACAATCTTGTGAGGCTAATGTCAGAACGTTAATGAAATGATGAGGATACAAACTTCGTCTTCAGTAGGACTTGTAGTCGACTGGCTACCAACAAGAGCAACCATTCTTCCAGTGCCCTCACGTTCAACAATCTCAACTGCATCCGGCATGTGATATAATTCAGACATGCTAATGCCATGGTGATATCTGTAACCAGTTCATTTTTTTAAAAATTCAACTTTCATAGTTATATGGCAAATAAATTTTACACATGCACAACAAATAAATTCTAACTAGAAGCTGTAGTCGTTGCTAGCGCTCTCGACGACATGTAGGCTAAAAGCCGTCTTGCAGTTGTTAGCCGTAGTCTGCCTCGGAGATAGACATTTGTCGAAAATCAATATGGCGGCCGCCCTCATGTTGTATCGTATTATAATAATTTTTGTATCCAAAGTGGGTCCTTTACCATATCTAATGGTATTTTTAAATTTAACTTTCTAGCTGTAGTAGTTTCCGAGATATCAGGGGGTCCACAAATTGTTCAACTGCCTCCGTAACCTAGCACTCAGTTACTTAATAATAATAATAATAATCAGTACATTTATAAACAGCGCCAGAGTCACGCAATGTCACAACGGCGCTGGCTGGCGACAGCGGTTATCTTCCGCCCATCAAATGTGTCTTTAGGTTTCGCCGAAACGTGAACAGTGATAGCTCCGGCGACCGCAGAGACGCTGGAAGGCGGTTCCAGAGCGCTGGTCCGTAGACGGCGAAAGCCCGTTGACCAGTGGCTGTCTGAGACCGCGGCACCAATATGTCATGTCAATATGTCAATACTTGATGAACAATTGAACATGCATCAGCCAGTTACAAGCAACTTTCATCAACGCCATCTGGGTTCTGGTGTGTGTGGCAGCCTCATCGTTCTGACGAAGACAGTAGGTTACGGTCCATGCAGCTTTGCTGTCGCTGTGTCGTCAACGTGAAATGCGCTACCTGCACCACTACGCAACGACAAACTCTGTCATTTCGTCACCAGCTGAACACTGAACTATACATCAGAGCATATTATTCACACTAGCATAGCCGTTTGACTGTCTTCACTGTAAGAGTGGACGAACATAACTTTATTGTACTTACTTATTTACTTACACTAGGCTTACTACTTACACACTGCACTGCGTGGATGCCACATAGTGGAAAAATTATTGTACCTGAAGCGAATACTTTACCACATCTAATTGTGTTTTTAATTTCAACTTTCTAGCTCCAGTAGTTTCCAAGATAATATGGGGGTCCCAAATTTGCATTAAGATGCTCCCAAGCGGAAAACTTTTAACACACCCCATTCCCCCAAGTACTTGCCCATACCTATATAACTGCAAAGTTTCAGCTTTGTAGCTCCATTAACGTGCGACTTACTTAGGCTTTGCATTGAAAGGTCCCACAAAATGGGGTTTTGGCTTGATTTTGGGGGTAGGAGCGAAGATATTTGGTGGGAAAGTACATCCTGTCACACCTTGACCTGTCCACATAGACCAAATTTGGTCCAGATTGACTGCATTTTGCCGAACTTATTCCGGAAAGATTGATTTTTCGGCCCCAAAATTCAATACAATATAGGCTTTCAGCCTACAATAAAAAGCAATGAGAATACACCAATGCACTGCCAAGATTAAATACAAAACAGCTCAGACTCCGAACAGTGATGTAGTCCTCGAGGCAAAGCCTCAAGGCCAGGCCTTGGGCTCAAGGAAATTTTTATGACCTTGACTTTGGCCTCGGGACCTATGGCCATGGTCTTGGGCTTGAATGTCCAGGCCAGGCCTTGG
>Ga0209339_1000983_pt1 | contig 11467 bp, 9 predicted proteins | sample OlaalgELextract3_FD_187376 | JGI IMG/M metagenome (GOLD analysis project Ga0209339, IMG submission 187376) | Olavius algarvensis symbiont microbial communities from Tuscany, Italy - Type A ELBA extract 3 (SPAdes) (version 2) | ecosystem: Host-associated > Annelida > Digestive system >...
CGCTATACTACAGGCCTACTCATGACGTGTGTGTGGCTTAGTAAGTAAGTTTATTGACGCATCGTAGCCATATGGCCAGATTAACACCGTCAGCAGGACAAGCGAGAGTAGTAACACACAAAAAAAACAAAGAAACAAACAAAACACGAATAAACCTAGCAGACAATAGGTATGCAAAGTCACTTATCAACAGCGCACAAATAAATGAAACAATGAAACAACAACTGAGCAGCATGCTGAATTGAGAGACACAAGCTAAGTAAGTATAGCAGCCAATTGGCTAGGCTGACCGACCGACGTACAGTCCTCCTCCAAACCAAGTTAAGCCCATAATGATATTGGGCTGGATATGCATTATTAACTATTAAAATTAATGTGCAACAGAATGCGTCACATGCCAAATTTTCTGGCGCCCCTTCACACGACTTCCTCCAGGTGAGAGGGGAATATCTTTGATATTTGCACCTTCGTTTTCGCTACGTCAATGATCTTAAATACCTACATAGCCTACTAATAACCACTGACTTGCCTACGAGTAACAGACCCCGAATTCTAGTGGAAAACAGTGATGAGGCAGTAACGGAGTGTTTATTCCTGGCTTTTGATAACACCATATACATGTAATACGTCGTCGGATAACAGTGCAAGACAGAGCTCGTTATGTAGAAGTGAAGGAAGGCTGAACGATGTGTCCGTCTGTTTCGTCGCGTATAATTTTGCAGGGGTCACCCACTGAAAGGGGCATTTAATGTGTAAAATCAGTGATTTTGTAGTCTTTTTACCAACAAAACGTCGTCGAGACAAATGAAAGTAGGAGCATGCAGTTTACAGCATTAAAATCTGTAGTTTTTGTTATGCGATAGTCCCCAGGGATCAGTCAAAGCAAAGCCCTTAAATGAATGGGGTGACTGGGGTCACAATGGGTCTTAAATGATCTTAAATGCCTACATAGTCTACATAGGGTGGGTAATACATACTGCGATTTCTAGAGATTTTGTCACAATATCTCGGAAACGGCAGAAGATATGGCCGATGTTACTGTTAACTAATAGGAAATTTTTTGATTAGTTCCAGTTTCGGTGACCTTGAATGATTATGAACGACCCAACGCGCCTTATATTTATGGACGCCCGCTCAGCGTAGCTTGAGCGAAGTCCATGTTACATTTTGCCAATGTTTTTATTTTTTTAATGGCCGCCTTATGCTCCGGCCCTGGTTAACGGAGGTTCGCGAAAGTTTTACACGTGGTGGACCTTGAGTGTGAATGGATAAGTTACTACTTGGATTGTTTCCTGGTCATCCTTAAACTACAGGGTGGGCCAAAAAGTGACGAAATTTGGCATATTTTCAGACCATGCCCGCAAACTTTCTGCTCTCACGCCCGAACGCGGGAGAATATTGTAATTCTGAAAAAAAACTTGTTAAGCACAGTTGGTTGCTCTATATACACGTGTGCCACGTTTCATGAACTTTGGCGTACAAACCCCTGAGATTCACGCGCCATATTATTGTTCTTAACAAGAAGCTCAGCTATCGCAGGGAGGCCGCGCGATGCCGCGTGTTGTTGAGTAATTTGGTTAGTCGCTGAAGGCTGCTCTAAGTAGAAGGATTAATATGGTGACTTTCGCAAATCTAGGCTCGTCCGTCTGCCAAGTTTGAAGTTCGTAGGCCTTCGCGTTCGGAAGATACGGCGCATTTAGTGTGTCAGCTGTCTATCTACAACAGTTTCCCAGTTATTCGAACCGCAAGTGCAAAAAATCGCCGTTTTCACGTACCACAACCCACATTTTTGTTTCCCCTGGAGACGGCCCTGCGATTATCACGCAATATGTTCCATGGATGGAAAGACGATTCAATGCTTGCCAAACCCCTCGCAGCATGTACCTATCTATCTTGAATACTTTCCGAGTTATACGATGCTTAAGTCAATGCGTAAGTACAAAAATCGCTATTTTTACCACATTTTGGTTTGCCCTGGGGACGCTCCTCCGGCAATCACGCTAAATGTTGTATGGATGGAAAGAGAATTCGATGCTTACAAATGTCTAGCTGCATGTGCTCATCTGACTATAACCTTTTCTGAGATAGAGCGAGATATTGGTCGAAAATCGTCATTTTTTCATACCATGCTTGCATTCGACGCCCCGTTAGGGGGTTCCCGTTGGAATAGCGCCACCCCGTTTCGTATGGAAAAACTAGAATGGCTTAGCTACCACAAGGTGAAAAAATTTCGAAGATATCTTTATTCGTTTATAGACAGACGGACAGACACCACGTGCCGGCAATAGCCGCGCTTATGCATAGCATCTCGCGGCAATAAAATCATTTTAATGTAAAAGTTATGACTAACTGAAACAGCTATAATACTACAGCCTTTTGTAGCAGCCTCAGGCGAAAAGTATTTAATTTTTATGCTTCTAAAAGTGGTAAAATCTAGCTCTAGAAAAGATGCGTAAAGCGGCATGAAAACGACAGCACACAATCAACGACGGCGTCTCAGATCACGATCACGCTTTTCATTCTCGAACAGTTTCGGCTTCGGTTTCAGCGGACGAGCACTAACGTCCGCCGCTACCATGACAACGACCGTTATTTCGAATGTATCACAGTACACGCGCGCACAGATACCATACATACAGTAAGCATTTAAATTTTTAAAAAGTGAACGAAACGGACGTCTCGCCGTCTTCATAGTAACATACACTCGGTGAACTGACAAAACAGATCACAATTATCTCTTAGAGCCGACTACTCTCAGAACCATAACTTGCACGCAATTTTCAACCGACAGTACTTTCGGTTCGATGTTGCCAATAAAAGCCGAATTCAGCAGGAGACCGGAGATACGACCATACCAGTCTATTACTATTACTATTAAACCTGAAATAAATTAGCCATCACTTCTGCAAATTTATACGACTTTAATATGTAACAGATGAGAAAATCACACGATTATTTTCATTAGCTGGAATCTGATGTAATCTGGTGAGTACAAGGTGTTATCTCGTTAAGCACATCAGCTTTTCAGCTAACAGGTGCGTTCTAATTACGTTCTGATGTGCTTAACGAGATAATACGTTGTACTCAATCAACGTAAAAATGTGCTGAATCAAAAGTTCGACGGGTTATCACCATCCAAACATCCAGTGTCGTAACGAAAAACAGAATGCGTCCAGATCAAAATAGTCCGGCACCCCACTTGCAGGGCCCAAGCCTTTTTATCGATCGTTATGCCAGTGATCAATAACAATTTCTGCACAATTCAAGCAAAAATCAATTATTTTTGGCGTCCCGAAATTTCAGCGGCCGGGCTGCTTTGCCCCAATGTTACGTCACTGTAAAACCCCAACAGTTCAGAAATTGACACATACAGTTCTACACTCGACCAAGTCTAGCACACACGTCAATGAGTACAGTAAAAAGCCGCCAAAAACGATCTCTTTTAGCAAAATCAGATACACAGTCTGTTACATCATCGTCTCTGACGTCAGAGCTAAATAAATCCACCACCACCATCAGATCCTGTCTCGACGACTAAAATAATTAAAAAAACGTAGTCCCATAAGGAATTTTGCTAATTTTTCAAAAATCACACACATATATCACACACTAAAAATACACACATAGCTGTGCTAAGTTCTGTTTTAACAAAATTGACGACATTATACTGCTTTAAACCATGACAACTCGATAATTTCAACGTTATCAAAAATTGCCTCAACTAATAACCATGAAGAGAGTATCAGTGCTATTAGAACTAAGACGTGCCGCAATTATGAATACTGTTAGAGTTCAAAGTGTCCTCTGCCGGCCTTTATGCACTTCCTTAACATCGTTATAAAACATCGCACAGCCTTACTGGCAAGAAGTTGCGCCCAAATTGGTCCATAGCCACAAGTCCGCTATTCAACACGAGTAACTGACGAGAACAATTACGACAACATTTAATAAATTACTTTAATTACTGATTGCAAACACTTCAGCATGAAACCAATGTCAAAGCGACATCACTACTGTGTTAAGCTGATATCACATTTAAGTTAAAATTAAAATAAAGAAAACTTTTCTCGTAACTGCAGACAAAACGCTCAAAAACTCCAGGTTGCAGCAGTCAATTTTTTGTACGTCTTGCACTACTACTGCAGTCAAATAAAACTTGGCAAATATATCAATGATTTGCAGCACAAAGGTATTATGTCCACAAAACCATCGCAAACATACAAAGGTCGTATGTCCCGTTATGTGGACATACGACATTTGTGCTTTTGACGCCGGCACGTACTATGACTATTAGTGACAAAATCACGACATTTTGCAATGATGGAAACAAAACAAGCACTTCCGTCGAATTACTGGCAATAAATATTCTATGTTACATGTCATACAGAAGTAACGTAGGCCTAGGAATTAAGTCAACGGCAGGACTTAAAAACCTTCATGGAAGAGTGGAATGGAAACAACGCCTTGCATTATGGACATAACGCCCTGCTATTAAGTTTGACGAACTGCTTCAATTAAAACAGTTTTCTTCGTTTTTATAATGAATTAAAATTTCACATTTTGTCCAGAGATGGGAAAATGCTCGGGGTATCACCCAGTATCAAAATCTCAATTTCATCACAAAGTGGACACAGCACCTTTGTGTTGTCAGCCATCGTCAAATATAAATAGTCACCATCACACAAAGTATTACAACATTATCTTAAACCGCTGACGTGTTATTAGCAAGAGATTGCAAAGCGGCTACTTTTTAGTGCAGCGTGTAGTTCTTTGGCATTAATGAATAATAAATACTCCCAATACCTCTAAAAACCAATAGGCCAAATGCTGTCTGTAAGGAAATGTAATAAAAAGACATTAGCAGCTGCATTGGTTGCATTCAATACAGTAAAGGAGGGTGTACCAAATGCAACGACTTGCCAATAATGGCCACTAACAATGCCAACAATGGCTTGTCAATACAAGGCATTGTTGGCATTGTTAGTGGCCATTATTGGCAAGTCGTTGCATTTGGTACACCCTCCTTTACTCCTTTACTGCAACTGCTGCTGTCTATATCAAGGGTAAAACAGCAACTGGAGCATAGAAACAGCCAGTAACAATAGCAGAGTCAACATCTTGTAATTTCTCTGTGATCTGGCAGACGAAAAGTCACTAATACACCAGCTTCACGTTTGATTACAGAAGACACTGGCATCACTGTCACTCTCAAATACAGCCCGGAACGTTATCTGATCATGACGACACGCTGAAGCAGCCACAGTTCAGAAAAAAAGTCTGGCACAATAAATTCACCAAAAAACAGTGAAGTGCTTTCACTACTTCTCTAGTATCTGTCATTTTGTATTGGTTCACATGGAAAAGGAGTTTATAACCAAAAACAGTTACAAAACTTTAAAAGTCAGATACATTAAATCAAATAAATTACTAGAAATAAACATGTAATGCATCAAATAGCAAGTGGCCGGCAGCAGTTAAAAATCACTTCATAAATTGTAATTGTATGGCAATATCAAATGGTTTTAAATTATATACTATGTCTCAAAAAATGTCCCAAGAACTTTCTCAAATACCTCGCTTTTACTTTATAATGCTGTGGAGTGAAATGACAGAAATGACGCATTTTTCACGTCACTGTTATAGCGTCACGGGAGCGTTGTGTAAACATGGTTTTTAGTGTTGACAATAAAGTTTTAATCAAAAGTGGCGGATTGGTACAAACTTTTAATTAAAACTTTATCATTGGCTCTAAAAACAATGTTTTTACAACGCTCCCGTGACGCTATAACAGTGACGTGGAAAACGTGTCATTTCCTTCATTTCACTTCAGAGCATTATAAAGTAAGTAAGTAAAAGCGAGGTATATGATAAAGTTATACCTGCAGCCGATTTTTAAATCTCTGCTGATGACATGTGCCAAAAATTGTAAAAAAAAAATTGGCGGATGTGTGTTAAACCTATAGCCGGTCAAAGTTGGAACATTTTTTTGAGACACACTGTATTACACTAAAGTAAATTAAACAGTCCAATTCACACAGATACCCAGTTAAAAACCTCAAAATTTGCATGTCCGTTTGGTAATTTCACTAGGTAAATCAACTTGCAAGACTAAAGTATGTATTGACAATATCTAAGAATACTAATAATATCGGGTGAAAAATGTATCCCTCTCTACTACGAAGACGTGTTCACTTTGCCCTGAAAGCAACGCTCCACTCATATCCTAACTGCAGTTGCATTAGTGACAAACTGCAAGATCTCGGGTAAACGCCTCCTACAGTCTTCAATAACAATGATGGCGATGACGACAACAACAACAGACAATTGTACAAGTAGTAGTAGTAGTAGTAGCAGTAGTACACTGTGTGCCAAAAACATGAGACTCGCATAATGTTGAATATCTCGTACAGTTGTAAGTCTGTTGCAATGAAATTTAGCACATGATATCCTGATGCCCTTAGCTATCTTCTTCTTCTTCTCGCATGCGTGTCATGAACCATAACTGGTCAGCCACGAAACAGCGTCTTCATCCGCAGAGTGTAGCCGAAATAAGCTGCCATTCAGTTTTGTCGGGGACAGGATTCAACAATGTGGGACATCATCAGGGTCTTGCCACAAGGACACAGATCAGTGTCTGTAAGTTGCCATTTCCTTCTGCAGGCACCGCAGTGTCTGTTCCGTGCAAAAACGGTTCAGCAGAAACCACTGTTGCCGAGGGAAATTGAAACCCGGTTGCTGGATTGTGGGGTCACTATTAAACGAGTAGATAATTTGCCACCTCACCTTAGTTGTTCTTACACTACCTGTCATTACACAAAAACCGAAAATTTATGTTGTCGTCCTCTCAATAGTGTGAGTGGCTCTGAAAGGAACCGATTTGGCATGTAAGTGGCTCTGAAAAGAGCCGGTTGTGTGGTTAGATCACAGTAGGTGTTCGAAGTGACGTCCCTTTGCCTTTACGTGTGCATGCAGCCATGTTTTCCACTGGTCAATGGCTTTGTTGATGATGCCCTGAGGAATATGGTCCCAAGTGTCAATGCTTCAGGTAGTCAATGTCGCATTTCAGTTTTTGTGTAATGGCAGGTAGTGTACAAACATAAATAAGGTGAGGTAGCAAATTATGTATGCGTTTAATAGCTAAGGTCATCCGGATATCACATGCTAAATTTCACTGCAACAGAATTACAGCTGTACAAGATATTCAGCACTACATGAGTCGCATTGTTTTAGTACACACTGTAGTAGTTGCTGCTAGTACAAATCATAACTAGTGACCGGTGGCACTGTACATCTCAAAGTGGCAGCTGATTGGCGCAAACCACCGACACCGCATCACGGAGATGTCCACTGCCCACGCTAATGAACAAACGGTCCAGTGGTGCAGCATACAGACACACCATCACCCCAGCAGCCAACTACGCCTACACCCAGCAGCACAGAGTGCAGTCCCAACAAATTCACACTCGCAGTGAAGACGAAACTTAAGGCACGGCAAGACGTTCTGATGGAAACGCAAATCACGCAATCACTCAAGCAGCATCACATATTGTGTCTCTGTACAAGCGCATTCCCTACGACATGTCACACAGTTACATACGCACACAAATGACACGTATTACCACGGCGGCTCAACATCAAACCAGACCGACAAGAACTACAAAATCTCAACAGTCTACAATGTACAGTTACATAAACACGATGATCCTATCACACGTCGCTAGTCCACAGCATCCGAAAAGTAGACAATGCTTCCCATGCAGTAGACCACACACAGTAGTCTCGATTCATAATTTCCCGCAACTTTTATAACCAAAACACAGATTCTGCACAGTATGGTTGGTAGGTTGGTGTTTAACAGCACTTTCAGCACAAAAAGGCTGTCATAGGAGAGTCTGCACAGTATGAGTTAGTGTTTTGATTATAATGAGAGTAAACACAAATCCAGTGATGCCAGGATGAGCAAACCTCGCCCCGTGCCCCACTGCAAAGTGCTGCCACCTGGAAACAGACTAGAAAAACCACATTTTGGCCCCCAGACTAACACTGAAACAAGCAGCCGCGACATATCAGTTAAAAGTGACGGATGGCCTTCAAATCTGGCAGACCGGGGTTCGATCTCCTTTGCAACCCATACGAGTCCTTGGTGGCATCTGGAAGGGCACTGGACAAAACTAGGTATATGCTGAAGCTTCTAAAAATCCACATACAAGGTGACACAAAACTTAACTCGCACACTTTAAAAACTCCGAGTAGGACTTGTATTGTTACACAGCGACTTAACATTTATAAACCTTTATCAAATACCACACAGATCTTGCAACGTATGTAGTATAGGTACAGTAGGGTTTAACGTCCCAGTCGACACATTATAGGTCATTTCGAGGACGAACACATGCATCAAACTAACAGTTCAACTTCTATCGCATGCAATAATGACATCAGCACTTACAAATACAGGCTGCCAAGAAAGACAACATCGGAAGCCTCGTAATGCTGTACAAGACAGACCGTTTGACACATCTGACACATTAAACGACTGTATGAACTGCCCTAATTCAGATGCTGGGGGCACATCAACACCTTTAGGCCAACAGCTGGACTTTACTGTCAGACTAAAGTCACCGTCTTCAGTAAACATGCAGTCTGGCTATTAAAACATCACTCAGTAGTCACGTAAAAACCAAGCATTGCACTCTAATCTGAAACTCAAATTCTACGACTTCCAAATACTTCATGTGTAATTTTAAATAACTGTAGAATACCACAACATTACACAGCTGTACATGCGCTTGCAAAGATGTTTTGTGTACATAAATTAATTTCAAGAAACATTGTAGCTAGATCAAACTGGTCGACATATTTACCAGACGTAACTTTTGCCTGACAAGATTTTTTCCCTGACATTTCCCTGATTTTCAGTAAAATCCCTGACATTTCCCTGACAGCTGTCAAATTCCCTGACATTTCCAGGTTTTCCAGACAAGTGGTCACCCTGCCTATGCTATAAGCTCTGCTGGCTGCAAGCAGTGTGGCGCAGTGGTAGAACGTTGGTCTTTGACCGGCATACTTTCCCTGTCCTACGCTCAACCTACACTTATGTGGGTAAAACGTCGGCTGTAGGTCAGCCAACTAGGCTAACTCAGCCTTTCATCCTTTCGGGGTAGATAAATGAGTAGTAAGCTGCAATTAGATGGACAATACCACAAGTTAGTGGTATCACCATCTGTGATCCGTGCCCGAGCGCCTTAGAGGTTTCATGACTAGGTGCTGTATCGATCCACGTTACGCTACCTAAAGTATACACAGCCAGCATAGAACCATGTAGTTCGCATGTACCATGTGCTAAAATGGTTAAAAAATTCACCTATAGCTGTCACTATTAAATTAGCGGGCAAATAAGTCACCATACAAAATCTGTGAGATGCTGGCTTTTCACATGTGCAACATATGGACTATCCTAACATAAAAATTACAAGAGGTACACAGAGTAGTAAAAGTAGAAAATAACTAAGAGAAATAATATGAGGGATAGCCAAGGGGGTGTGGGCTACTGAAAGCTCTGAAAAGTTGGCAGAACACCTCTTTAAAAGGTGCAAGAAATGTAAAAACAGTGTGTTGAGATCAGAGATGGTGGAACGCAGCTCTGGAGAACTGAGGCCGACTTTCCTTACTGGGCATATATACAGCTCTACAATCTACATATGTCATTCTTAACAAAAACGAGACTGCATAATTATAATATAGTTATTATTACAAAGAAATATATGACATTCAAACTCATAAATTAAGTTACAAATTTATCCTGCAACTCATAAATTATATTACAAAATTATACGCAGGATAAATAGTCCAGCACTTAACAGCAAGGCGTTAAATTTATTTTACCCATTATTCAAATGCTGGATCATTAACTACTTGGTCTATTGAAACAGTTTCACCAAATTCACACAAAATCCAAATCTCAGTAAAATGCACAAGTTTATAATTCTGACGATTAATTCAGTTAATGAATTGTGTAAATTAATGGCACAATCAAACTGGTGTCAGCAAGTTTTTCTACATCATGTTAATCTGACCCATAAACTGTCACACAGAGAAAGTGGGTCAGTTCGAGACTGACGGGAATGAACCTAAAAAGCAAAACATGACATAAAAACATCGGCTCTAAAAACAATATTGCGCATATATAGGAAAATAGGATAAAATGTTAATCACCTGTAAAATGACTACGAAAGATTACCCAAGAATGGCAATTCGATTAAATTTTAAATAAATACGTTAAACTCACGAAAATCATTCACTTCATTATAACACGACAGTGCAGCACAATGACAGTTATGCATTTCACAAAGGTCGCAATGTGATGCAAGACTAATACAATGCCAAACCTACGGTTACTGTGCCGCAGAACATCACCACCCTTTGCCCACTACCAAATTATACTGATGGTGACATAGGCAAGTGTGCAAACAGAGCCATTACGTGGCGGAAATGGCTGTGAGTTAAACCAGTGATGCACTGATCGCTATATCACATCATAAACAGCGGATATGACAAAATTTACAGAAATTCTCCAGTAAAAAGTCCCACCGACCACTGTGCTAATGAGAATGCTGGATCACGTAACATCTAAAGGCGTCAAATTAGTCACTAAAACATTCCACAGAGGTCGTTACAGTACATGTAATCTATTGATTACATGCTGAAATGTCAACTATACCGTCTCTACGGACAGTCTGACAAAAACCATATAAAACACTCTATGCAGCTTATCAGCACACAAAAGAACTACCTCGGTGTGCTCTGGCTGCCCACAGCTGAAAACATTCACAAAACTCTCGACATCCATCGATCTCAGTTCTCGTCCGTGCCTGCTGCCGATAAAAGAAATAGTATTTGCACGTTCACGCTCGTCAAGTATCAGAACAAAAACGACACAACAGTTGGAGTGATCGCGATGCCAGCTGGAAAACAAACAACACTGACCGACTGTGTTCCTACGAATCAGTTCAATGACTGTGATCATTACAATTAGTGATTGTCAGCATTACCCGGTTTAGGAACCGGGTACACGGTTTTGGAACCGGGTACCCGGTTGCAATTACCTGGGTACCTGGACCCAGTTTCAATCATTAAGTAAGTAACGAAAGTAAGTAACGAAAACCACAGCTTGAGGGGTCGGGGCATCACTACTTACGATATTGGTGGTTTCACTGACTAAGGCCCTACGAGTAATCGAACGACGAAGTTTGTGAATGTGAAGTCGAAAGTACATTAGAGCTACAATGCTGTTTAACGTCGTGAGTAGATGCAAATACACGCCAAAATTCTTCTTCTTCTAGTATGCGTGTCATTTACCATAATTGGTCAGCCACGAAACAGCGTCCTCATCCGCAGAGTGTAGCCGAGATAAGCCGCCATTCAGTTTTGTCAGGGGACAGGATTCGACAATGTGAGACATCGTCTG
>Ga0209339_1000984_pt1 | contig 11466 bp, 13 predicted proteins | sample OlaalgELextract3_FD_187376 | JGI IMG/M metagenome (GOLD analysis project Ga0209339, IMG submission 187376) | Olavius algarvensis symbiont microbial communities from Tuscany, Italy - Type A ELBA extract 3 (SPAdes) (version 2) | ecosystem: Host-associated > Annelida > Digestive system >...
ATGGCACAAGGCCTTTCCACTCCCAATCCCTCCCTTAGCCCTACACAGCTCTCTATAAGGACAGGTCATGCAACAACTACACACTACCGAAAATTAGCGCGTTTAAACAATATTACTTACGCAAGCAAAAACTTGTTTTCTGTGTGCATGATACTGTGAGGTAGCTGTTAAGTGGCATATTCCTCAACCCAATTGCAGCTCGTCTTTCGAAGTATCTGCCATTTTTTGGGATGGTAATTTTGATGACATTCGTGTGTGCACAAAGACGGTCATTCTGCTCTCTCAGGAGTTTTATTAGTACATCTATATGTAGTACAAACACTCGGCTGAAAACATGAATGAACAATCTCACGAACACAAACTTTCCAAATTCTTCCTGTGTTAATAAGTTAAATTTCCCATTTTAGTTCAACAGCCCCATTTTTTCAACCTTTCCGGGGTTACTCCAGGTTAGGCCGGGTGTCCAAAATGGGATTTCTGGAGCAGAAGTTTCTACAGGCTGAATGCTCTTCCTGCTGCCGAACCAACGAATGGAAGCTACTCACTACAGTTCATTAATACCAGCAGACTATCAAAAGTTTAATGGCTACAAGCTTTAATTTCACAGACCAAACAATGTTAATGGGTCAGTACTTCAGCACGAAGTTGCTGATGCTGCAGAGCAGTGCTGACGACACAAGGATCAGACGACGTTACAGCTTCACTGCCTGACGACGTTGTTTTGTCACCGACAACCAACGACGACGCAGTCAGATCTTCATCGTCCAACATGTAACGTATCATCTCACTAGCAACAGACGTGATTCTGCTGCTGTCGTCTTGTTGTGGACTCTGCATCGGCACAACTCGGGCACTGATGCTCGCAGCACTCACTGAAGCTGATGGAGCGGCTGATGAACGATCACGATCACGATCACGATGACAACGCATTCGCAACAGACTTTCCTTCACTGCCTGCAGACTTCCCACTGGCTGACCTGCAGGCAACAGCAATGCTCCGTATGTATGACGACTTCAGTGTACTGATCTTCATCATCATTAGTATTATTATTTAAGACGTACAGATCAGAATGATGCTATATGGCAGTTTATGTAGTCAGAAATGATATCACAGTTGTACAGAGAGCTAAGTCGACTCAATTTATGATATACAGATTTCTGTATAGAAATGTCTTCGAACTCTCATCAGAAAGTCACCAGTCACGACGTAGTTTGCACTGATACTCAATAGTATATTTAAACTTCTACTGCTGCTCTTGACTTAACTTATCTATTTTCCGTGCTATCCGTTTCTCTAAAATCTTTGGAAACTGACGCAATGGAGGTTTTATAGGTGAAATGTCTTTCCTATTAACAAACCAGCAACTTAAACAACATCAATACTGGTCACTCTGTCACATGCAAGTCAAATCAGCACAAACTGAAAACAAAACAGAAATCATCTCAGCAGTTTCATTCCAGCCAATAATTTTAGTAAAGTGGACAAGAAATAAATGTTGCATTTTGTTGCCTTGCCCCGATCATAACCGGCAACGTGCTGTTTTTGGTCGCCTGTGTCTGCAGCAACGTCCCAATCTAACACTGCAACAATGTTTCTTTATAGCTTTGTAATTATATTTCTTCATCACTTTGTAATTTTGCAACATCTCAGAAAAAGTTATATCTGTTGTCAGAACAGACAACCAATGGCTCCAGGATTATGCCATTAAATTTGCCAGATGACAGCAGCAGTCTGCAATGGGGCGCAGGGCGAGGTCTGATGTGTCTAAAACCATTAGTGTCTTAACGTATTTTACTGACAAGAAGTCACTGTTCGGTAGCAAGTGGCAAAACATAAAACATACCTTTCCAGTCTTCTGCAGAGCCGTCATGACCAGCAGCAGACAGTTCCTGTAAGACATCAAGGACACCATGCTTCAACCTCAACCCACAGCAAGTCCTAGCATTGCACGATGCACTTCTAACACCTATAATGTGTATAAAATCTGTTATGCAAACACCGTGCTTTAATGTGCACAGTCCTTACACACAAAATGTTGTTGGACTAGTGTTCATTAGTACTGAAAGTTACATATGAAAAAACTGAAATCATGACATCCACATTGTTTGCGTGGTTCAGTGGTAGAACGCTGGTCTTTGACCGGCAAACTTTCCCCGTCCTGCGCTCGACCTGCAGCTGACGCGTGACCACTTATGTGGGTAAACCGTCCGCTGTAGGTCAGCCAACCAGGCCGACTCAGCCTTTCATCCTTTTGGGGTAGATAAATGAGTAGTAGGCTGCAATTAGATGTATACAACCTCAGTCTGGGGATGCGCCATCTGGTGAACGCTTACGAGGTAGAGGCAGGTACGGTGTAATTCGCAGGTAACACTGTGTGATCCGTACCTGAGCACCTTGAGTGTGAGGTACTACGACAACAGCGTTATATAAATCCACTTCCTTTCCTTCACTAAATAAGAAAAGCACTTCACAACACAACAATGACGACGACGACAAAAGTCACGACAAAACCACAAAATACAAAAAAACTAGAAAAGCTACTCAACCCAAGTGCATTGAGCATGATGCTTCTGCCAGGCCTCCAAATCTATCTTCAGCCTTGTGTGACCTTGACCTTTGACCTTCTGCACCTAAACTGTTGTGACACAATGAGTGCTTGCCATTTGCCATAATATGTGCCTGCCATCAGACAGTTCTTGAGAAATCACCCTGAAATGGATTTTTGATAATTCGGCCTCGCGACCTTTGACCCCAAACCTCAAAGTTGATATTTTCACGCTTTTGCCCCGTAAACCACTTATGCCAATTTGCATCAAAATTGGTCACTTGTTTTTTAAATATCACGTTTACAAGTTTGGTAACAGACAAATGGGAGGACAGACAAACAAATGGACAACCAGAGAACATAATGCCTCCAGTGGCCAGTCTGGCCTGCCGTAGGCACTAGAAGCTAGAACTCACATCCTCAGATGACCGACCACTGCCAGCTTCATTAACAGAATGACTGTCAGCAGTATCCGTTATCAAGTGGACACGTTCTAGTCTTGTCTCAGAAACATGCGTCCAGTTCTGTCTCGTGTCTGACTTAGCTCCACGTCTGACGGCTGATGACTGTAGGCTGTGTTCTGATAATGCTACAAATCATCGTCAACATCATCAACATCATCGTCATCATCATCATCACTTATTTGTGATTAATCAGCTAATTTCTGCCGGTCTGCAGAAAACACTGTGTGCCGATTTGTGCCGATGTAGTGCACCGATGCGTTTACGCATTTACACATAGGCCGGCCTACAGTAACTGCTGGTGTTTTACCTCATGTTGAACAGCACAACGGCCAAACGTGAAAGTGGTTTGCTGTACGGACACCACTTTGCTGCAATTTGGGAGCGACAAATGTAGGCCTATACAAATTGCAAGCGCAACACAAGTTACACTGTCACAGTTTTAACGGCTCCACAATGAAACCACAGATAAGTGGAGAATGACGTGTGTGGAAAGACGTTTGCCTATAGGCCTACGCACTGTCTCCGATAAACAACGTCGCCATTGTGACCCAATTTCTGCTGTCCATAGTTTTGTCAACAAAGTGCACATAAACAGATGGTCTTTGAACTGTGTTGTGGGATCATTTTTTCCTAAACTTCTCCAGCTGTGCTGGCTACTAGTCTTCATACACATACAACATACTCTTTGCTTTATGATGCATTCTATTTATAAAAATATTGCCGATTCCTTCACACAAACATTGTACAGTCACCAGTGACAGTTTGCAGTGTTCTGATCTTCAGTCGACACCAACAACTGACTACACATTACTGCAGTTCTCCTCTAAATTTGACAAACATAATTTTCACAAAGTGGTCCCTCAGCATGGAATGCACTGCCTGAAACATCCATGCTAAGTCCATCTGTTGACTTCTAAAGTTCTTTTAGCCTAGCTTTTACTGAGCTGGCTTTCACTTTTTTGGTTGATATCTTACTACAGCTGCAGGTTTATGAAGACGAATAAACTCTCTTAAAACAAATGTTGTCGTCGGTGAAGAAATATTCACAAAAACTCTCTCCAGCTTTTGTAGATCTCCCACTCCACTAACTGTCAGCCAGTTTCTGTATAACAGTAACACTCATAATATAAATGCTCCACACATTTTATGGCATTTTTCCATCACAGAACCAAATAACAAATAAACAAACCTAAAACTGGTTCAAAAAGCAGCATAACTGTAATGTTTAAATGTTGAAGGTGACAACGCATGACAATAATATGATTTTCATAAAACAATAAAATCTAGAAACATACCATGGTACAATGACAGATCATCGAGATGACGACCTTGGGAGCCATTATAAGGCACATCATCATCATCATCATCATCATCACCATCACTGTCGTCACTGTCAGCTATAACCAGAGACACACAACAAATGTTCACTAATCATGTAATTCTGACGTGTGCAGAAAGACACGTGCAAAACTTACAAAACACACTCGATACAATACTATACGATACGATAGGGTGTATTTAACGTGCAGTAAAAGCTGACAGGTAGCCAGCTTAGTCTACCACACGGAATAAACAAAAAATTAAAATATGAAACTAAAAATAAAATGATGAGCATGATAGGTCCGGTCCAGTCCCATTATCCTGAGGCAGTCCAGTAGGTAGGCAGTCCAGTAGTCCAGTCTACTAGTTGTATAACAGCATGATTACAATACAGTCAACACTGTCAGCTGTCCACAATAAATTTGCACGTCTTAGCTCTAGCATTTGTATACATTTGTGACATATTCTCACCAAGCACGGCAGGCTGCACAGCAAGCAACAAGAAAGTACATTTGCTGACGATACGTCTGCAAATTTTCTCGTATGATTGGTCAGATTTACATGTCTTTTCTTCACACACTCGACTTCTCACTTTATCTTCTTGATCTACAGAGATTTTTACATAGAAAACATAACAGACTTCAGTCATGTATAACAAAACAAACTACACACCGTCAGCTCCTTACTTCTGCCACCACATAGACAACTAGCATCTTAATCTGGTGATGTCTCCGATTGCATTTCAGGATGAAGTCTGCGCGTGCTTAATAAATTTTTATAACTGATAACTAATCAAACACGCATCTATAAATCCACACCCATCATTAGAAAGAGGTTACTGAGGATGCATAGTCAACGTGTCACTTTGTCTGTAACCACGAGGAGTAAACAAATAAGTTCGGTAACATTTCCAACATAGTTTCATCACTCACAATGTTGGAAATGGTTTGTAACACAAAGCATGAATATTCAGATCCTTTACTAACTCAAACAACGGACAAGCTATACTGGAGAGTCCTGATATTTTCACAAGTATAGTATAGTAGGGTTTATTATTATTCTTATTATTACAATGAAATCGTACACGTAGCACAACAGAACAGTAAAAAAAGAAAAAGGAAAGAAAAAATTAAAAACAACCAATAGGGCTAAGCAATCAATAAGTAGCTAAGTACTGTATAATACAGCTAATTTCACTCGTAGATAACAAATGAGTTTGGTAACATTAATGTCCCACTCGACACATTATAGGTCATTTTGGAGACGATTTTACGGGTCAGATGACCCAACAAACAGTGTCATAGCACTGAAGGACAATGGTTAGTCAACCACGTCAATGACCAATCCCACCAGGCTCAGCTCACTAAAAGGTAAAGAGAAGGATGTAAGCAAAACAAATTTAATATATAGCACCATGAAGACCAAAGACACAGAGGCGCTCCAAAGACAGAGCTAAACCAACCAAGATCAAATGCAATACAGTCGACCAACCTGTAAGAACTGCTCGTATCTTTGTGCACCATTATAATAGTACACAATACTGTAACACAGAGACAGTTTTTTTTCGACATTCCCCTTCCTCCAGACCAACATCACATCTCAGATGTGGCCGAGTGGAGATAAGGGGGCAGATATTTTCACAACACAACAAAAAGCCTGTATGCTGAAGAACACTGTCACTAACTGCCAGACTGCGTATCATTCCAATGTTCAACGTCTCTCTTGTCATCATCTTTGTCCTCGAGCTTCTCCAGTCGCTCATTATCATCATCTGTTGACTGCTCAATTCCACCGTTGGCCAATGTCGCCCCGTGAGCTGCAGTAATGTCTTGGCCGCGACAAGACCACACACGATGGCGGACTTCATACACCTGCTGGTAGACTTCATGCAGAGCTGGACAAGTCAACTTCCTACACAGACAGAACACTAATGTACTGTATTATACACTGTATCTCAAAAAACATGTGACTACATCTTCGATGATAAGTTGAACTAGAATTGTCCGTTTACAACAATTTTTGGTACAGTTATTACCAACAGTATAGGCCATCGACAGACATTTTTATTTTCCCACCACATCTATTTTGTGCACTTACTTTACCTTGGGAAATTGCCGAGACCTAAATATTAGTAAAAATAACAAAATCCTGAAAATTTCACAAGAAGATGGGATTCTCATTAAAAATCTCTATCTATCAAAGCTGTATGGTGCACGAAGGCTGATGAGTGAATTTCCTGACTAGGGTTGGAAACTTGAAACCATCGACAGTCTGCTAAAGAGAATCCGTAAGACAGGTACAATTGTCCAGCAACCACGCATCTGTAGACTGTGTTCGGAGTGTAGCAGTAGAGGACCTCGTGCTCAGTCAGGAGGACAAGCCAAAAAAGCACCGATCAGCTGGCGAGATTTCGCATGAAACTGCCATTCTCCATTCAAGTGTACACAGGATAATTCACCGCAACCTCCAGCTTAAATGCTTCAGACGGCATTGTGCTCTGCTGTTGTCTGAAGCCAATCATATCTCCCATCTCATGCACTGATAAACAACCTCAACATCTGCAATAAATCTCGTTATTGTTCTATTTTAAACTGTAAGTTGACTAACAGGTGACAGTTTTGCAGTTAATATCCTAGTATTGTAGCATTGAGAAAATCAGCAATTTATGATATATAGGTCTCGACAGTTTCCTAAGGTAAAGTAGCTGCACTAAATAGGTGAGGTGGGAAACTAAAATACCTGTCGATGGCCTATACTCTTGACAATAAGTGCGCCATAAATCTTTGTAAACAGACAATTCTAGTTCAACTTATCATCGAAAGTGTGGTCACATGTTTTTTTGGAGACACAATGTAGATGACACTAATAATGATGATGATAATGTGTCTGCTGCTACTGCATTCATTACTGAATGCTATTGTAGTCTGACACAAAAGTTGCATCGGTTAAAATCCAGTCTAAAAAGACCTCCTGTTTTCCTTTCTTTTCTCGCACGGCGATCAACAACAGCCTAAATTATAATTCTCCAGTGCTGAGGCCCTGCTATTTTGGGACCTAATGCACTTTTATTCGTGGAGCCAGTAAGTCTGGTTAGTAGATGCTGCTTGAATTTTTTACTTACTTAGCAGATGCTGCACGTGTTCATTACTACTACATGTAGGTGTAAAAGTGAATATAGCACAGACTGCTGTGAACATCATCACACAACAGTAACAAGTCCTATACAGCACCTGTAAAACTGTGCCATGTCGTGCTGATATGAATGGATCAGAGGAGACACGAGGCCGCAATGTTTCAGCAATGCTGCTAAGAGAAACCGAGACACCACGTCAAGAAGACAGTCATCAGTGATGTCTGCTGTGTCCCAATCTATCAACACAAACAGTGTTTAAACCCACTGCCAGACTGTGTATCATTCCAACGTTCAACGTCAGCAGCAGTAGCACGAACTCGTCACCAACAACAATGCATCACGCAAATTAACAGTAAATATCATGTAGAACACTTACTACAGTGTGTCTAAAAAACGGACCGCTACAATTAATATGATATAACTTCACCCATTCACAACATTTACTAATTATTTTTGGTAAAGATAGACCTTATTCAATTCTCAATTGACTATGTTAAAAAGTTTTTTAAATGGCTTACAACCAGCTGTGCAAGTCAATCTCGACCAAAACTAAGCATGCAAAATAATACAACGCACACTTATCCAATACAAAAACAATCACAACTACATGAGACCAACGTCATCAATTGGTTTACATGGCATGGGCATGAAACAGCTTCCTGTTATACCTTCCTTGCAGCTACTGATGTGGCTTGTGTGACAGAACATGTGAAAAACAGCTTAGCTAGGAAAAAAACAGTGGATCACCAAAAGTGTTAAAAACTGAGTATTTTACTTGCTCCACATCTTTACTGTAAAGTTACAGGTAAGTTATTATTACGCTGCATATAATTACAGTAAGCAATGTGTAATAACAGCTGCCTTCACACATGCAACGCTAAACAGACCATGCCTCTGCAATGACAGACATCAGAGAACTTCTACACAAAATTTGACATCAAAAAAAAATTTAGTGCAAAAGCAATTCGTGACTAATGTTTGAGAAAAGACGATGTCATTTAACCAATGGAATGGTTATCATTAAAAAGCCAATAAATAGCGAGAAACATAAGAAAATGTATAGAGATGATACTTCTTTGAATCTTTATCAGCGAGATGTGAGAGAGCCGACTGGATAAAATGTACAAGTTTATAAACAATGACTGAAATCTCGTGACTGCAAAGCAACATTGTTCTAACCAGCAGTGAACTGTGATGTATAGAAGAACTTTTCCCTGTTATCAGGTTCCTGGAAATATTACTGATGCAGATGCATTTCGATTAAGAATACAGACAGTTAAACTGACCCATCAACCAGATATTAAGTAAACATTAGTGCCGTAATAATAGCTAAAAAAATAAAAATTAATGAGATTCACGTTACTACCATTGTGCACAGCAGATCTGTGCATTGTAGCAATCACCGTAGCTGCAGGCTCCACCGGTAAACCGGCGGCAACTTGCCACAGTAACACAGACTCGGAACTTGTACCATGTTTGGCCAACGACGACCCAAGCACATCAAACTGGCCTTGATCATTAAATGCTGACACTACTATTTCATCCATCAGTTTACCTGTGCAAAAGACAGATGCCGCAGCTTTCTTCTCACATCCAGTCACAACAACATAAACACTATACAACTCAGGCAAGCTGGTACCACATTTATCAGGAAATCACTCACTCAGTCAGTGTCATCACTCACACTAACTAGCTTTTACTAACCTTCTCCATTTACCACAAGCCAATGAATAAATAGAAACACAAAACTATATCAACAAACACAACAAATTCTCAGACAAACTAGTTAATCAATTTCACATACAACATAAAACCAACATTTAGACTGTATATAAAATCACCAATCAAATAAAGAGGACAGTGACTGCTTGGAGAACATAACCATCTCACTATCAGCCTACACATCAGGTCACTGATGTACAATGTCTTCAACAGCCAATCAAACTAAAGGTGCTGACACTCATGAGAGTACCTATATCACAGGCCAGTGGTTCTGCACCACTCCTGAACAAAGGACTGTTCATCCACAAATGACATTTTGTTTCCTCCGGAGTCAACGGAATTCCCATCAACATGCCGCCGAGACATCGACCAATCAGCAGCGTGCATGCCCGCTCAACATCAACCAACCAGATCCAAGATGGTGCTGCAGCATCCGAATCAGCTGACTCTACAGTGGCAGCTGCATATACAACATGACAGCACAAATCATTTCTACAACGAGACATTATACAGGGTGGGCCAAAAAAGCGGGCTATTTTTGAGATAAAACAACTTTGCAACAATTAATGATAGAAAGGCGTGTAATATGTCAAAAGTTTCAGAATTTTGTCTCAAATGAAATTCATGATTTGCATGTCAGTGCAATTAAATATTCTTTGCCTAATTTGCATAAATTGTCAATAACCCCAAAATTGCATTGCATTTTATAATGCTACATGAGTTTTGCTCAATTTTCATTTGAAATGCTATAAAATAAGGACGATCTCTAACACATATGGTTAGTCTGGACGAAATTCAACATGTCAGGTCAAAGAGTGATGTTTCTGCCGAGTGGCTGCTGAAGGGAAGAAAACATTTCTCGCATAGCATTATGGTTTCTTTCTGTCACTGTTTCAAAACTTGGTAAAATGGACCTTGTGTTGTGCAGCCAGGTGCTAAAATAAACAGTGCTTATTACTGCGAGAACGTACTCGAACAAGGTTTACTGCCGGCAATTCGCCATATCTCGAACAATGTCTTTGTGTTCCAGCAGGACGGAGCGCCTGCACACCGTTCACATCACACTGTCGCTTACCTACATTCCAATGTGCCCGTGTTCATTAAAACAGAAAACTGGCCGCCAAACAGTACAGATCTAAATCCCGCGAATTATTCAGCGTGAAGATCGTTGTAGCAGATGGTGTATCGTCACAAACTTTCAGACAGTGATCAGCTGCTGAAGCAAGTTCTGATTGACTCCTGGGCTCAGCTAAGCCAGGACACACTGAACCGAGCGACTGATCAGCTGCCAAAAAAACTGACGATGGTTATCAAGGCAAAGGGTGGTCATGTTGAATTTCGTCTAGACTAACCATATGTGTTAGAGATTGTCCTTATTTTACTGTATTTCAAATGAAAATTGAGCAAAACTCATGCGTCATTGTCAAATTCAATGCAACTTTGGGGGTACTGACGATTTATGCAAATTAAGCAAAAAATGTTTTGCTGCACTAACATGCAAATTATGCATTTCATTCTAGACAAAATTCTGAAACTTTTGACGTATTATGCGCCTTTCTGTCATTAATTGTTGCAAAGTTATTTCATCTCAAAAACAGTCCAGTTTTGTTGCTCATCCTGTATATGTAAAACTGGAAGTCTTAGCCACTTGATCGGAAGCATTTCAATACTGAATACCGGTACATCCCTAAATCAATTATAAGTTAGTTCAGCATCATGGTTACAGCAAGAGGTTTACGTTAAAAATTAGAATTCAATCAGGTACAGGGTTTAGAGTTACAGTTAGAGGTAGTTCAAAGTCTCTTACTGCTAAGAATTTAATCTCCACAAAATACTCTAAGAAGCCAAAGTAAACAAACACAAGCAAACTATTCTACAACTGGATTCAACTGCCATGCTAAGCTAAGACAGCTCAATCTCTGGCAACCATAGAAAGATTGGCTAATTAGAAACCAAGTATGGTATTAACTGGCTTTTATCCTATACTTAATTGGTTATATTTTCTTTTCTGCACAATTCATGACATACTAACACTCTGGGACACATACCACGTGGAACAGACCAGTTGATCTCTTCAGCTTCAAGAACTGCAGCTGCTGGAAGAACAGTGTTGAGTTTGTCGAGATACGGCAGCAGAGACAGGAGTTCATGCAGCAGAGGACGGACAAACCTTACAGGCAGCAGAAGCAGTGAGTGTATGATGTAGGACAGCATAGAGCCAGCCGGACCATTGTACAGAACGTCTAGACCAGCAATCACCATATACACAGTCTGACACCAT
>Ga0209339_1000986_pt1 | contig 11447 bp, 6 predicted proteins | sample OlaalgELextract3_FD_187376 | JGI IMG/M metagenome (GOLD analysis project Ga0209339, IMG submission 187376) | Olavius algarvensis symbiont microbial communities from Tuscany, Italy - Type A ELBA extract 3 (SPAdes) (version 2) | ecosystem: Host-associated > Annelida > Digestive system >...
CGATCGTGCTTTCACCGCTGCTGGCAGCCGACTCTGGAACAGTCTTCCATTCACCTGACATTAGATCCGCACAAACTCTGCCTGTTTTCTGTAACCGTTTAAAAACTTATCTTTTCTCTAAATGTTTTCCCTCATAACTGTACTCCCACATCACTCCTTTAATCTCACATAGTGTTCTAGCGGTCCTAGTGATTTTGGGCACTGTAAATACGATTTTATGTAATGTAATGTAATGTTATCATGCTTGGCCAGCTTTGATCGTTACTTGCAGACTGCCAGTCGTATTTCTATTTACAGTTGTATAGTTCAGTTACTTGGCAGATAAAGTATGTTCTGTTTGGCTATGATGTGAGTAGGTCTACTACATTCTAGACCGCTATGCACATATCTACGAGCACCTGCTGGCAGTTCCAGTCATTAAGGGCAGGAAGACACAGAAGGAGAAGTTTGCTGGGGCAGACTTTACAACAACTGTCGAGGCTTATATCTCTGCCTCGGGACGTGGAATTCAGGTACTTCTTTCTTTTTCTCTCTCCTATGGGGTTGTACACACTCCCTTTGCATGCCAGCACTGAGGCCTGCCTCACAGGCTGGCCTAATGCATAACCCCAGGATGGGACTAGTGTAGTGTAATGCTACACCATCAGGCTAGCCTAATGGTGTGTGTAGTGTAGTTGTTGCGCGACCTCCCTTTTTAGAGAGAGAGGGAATGGGAGAGGAAAGTGGAGAGACCTTGTGCCATGATATTTACCCTGCTCGGCCTATAACCACTGTTTCTCTGGGGACTAATACCTACTGCATGATGGACGGCCTTAGTTCTCGTGCACATCGCGCCGTGGGCCCAAGGGTCCAGTTTAGCAGCATGTGTGAACAGAGCCATTAAAGACCGACCATTGCATGCAGTAGGACGCCATCTGTTATCAGTAGTTCAAGCAGCGACTATACCGAGCGTAGTCTAAACCCAGCATTAGCCAACGGTCACAGATTAAAGAGGACACTGTTGAACACTCTGTGCTTGTCCGAGAAATTATTCTCTGGATATACACTAAATTGACCTGCATGCACTGACAAGCCGCTGCCGCCCGGAATTGAATATTTATTTACATTATTTTATTACTTTTTTATTTATTTTTATTTTTTATGTTAATTATCTTATTTTATGTAGGCGGCAACGTCACATCATTTGGGTCAGAACTTCTCCAAGATGTTTGACATCTCGTTCGAAGATCCCGACACACATGAACAGCAGTTTGCCTACCAGAACTCGTGGGGACTCACAACACGCTCTCTCGGAATCATTGTCATGGTCCACGGAGACAACAAAGGTCTTGTCTTACCGCCAAGAATTGCCCACATACAGGTATGCTCTATGCTTTCTGCTGTTTTACCTGTATTCTGCGTTTTATTTTACGTTGCCAAGCCTTCTGGTCTTCTCATGAGATGTACCTTGTTGCCTCCAGTAAGGCGGAGGTCATGCGAGCAGTGCAGTTTGACTGTCATTTGTTTATTCTGTCTTTCATTGTGGTGCAGCATTACTGCGGATTTCATTGAAACTTGATGTGTTATGATTGGGCTACCGTGTTAGCCTCCCCTCCGGCAGACAACTAGGTCATCCCCTCATCACGTGGCTCAGCACCGTCCAACAGGATCTGAGATAACACCACCCTACGCTACCCGAAGCAGCAGATTTGGCTCAGAACCGCCCTCTGTGGAGGATGATGTCGACGTATGGCACTACGCAATCGTAAGAGTTGCATGCCAGAAACGACGACGACCCACTAGAAGAACTGTTTAACGTTTGGTGCTGATCCAGATGCTGATTCCGGATCATTTTTCCACTTTCCTCACCATTGCGAAATCTGGGATTTTATAAGATGGTACAGTCACCAGCCGATTGTCATGACACTCGGCAAAATGACTGGCTCCAACAAGTTAACGAATCCACTACATTTTGGGAATGATCCAGCAGACATCCGAACCGGAATCTGGATTAATCCGGAAATGTGGATTCAAATCCTGATAACTTGGTTGAGGTTAGATGCCTTTCTCTCTGTGATCACAGTCAAGTTTGTTGATTGATGGAGTGTAATTGTTTAGTTACCTTAGTATATAAAATTCATTATGTGGATCTGTATTCGTTTGATTATGTTCCTTCTAGTCGGCCAAATGGTGTCCGTCTTTCTGTCTGTGCATTTGTCCATCAGACTGTTTCAACATCGGGCAGCCAAACAGTTCTAGTTATTGTGTACTGAGCCTTATGGTGATATTCCGATGTGGACCCCTTAATGGGGACGTTGATTGCAGGTGGGGTTGGCACAATCGCGATTCTCAGCCAATATCTGGCTATCGACAACTGACGGTCGTCCGAGCAGTAGTGTATAACACGTCTGTTTATGGCAGAGACTGCCATGCATCAGTGAATGTGCCGAACAGAAGAGAATAGAACAGAAGTTAATTTACGCAGCGGTAAATCTGAAGCGGTGGTATGGCTAATAACAGAAGATTGTGCTCAATGTATCATACTATTGAAGTTAACTACTGACAGACACAAAGCATTGTGCAGCCTCTTTGTGACAGCATGACTACTTGTTTAAAATTTACGATGTTGATGCTGGTCAGGACCAAACTTTGCACATGGGTACGCCTTGATCCAGGGAGTCAGCATGTTTTATGCTGCATGTATGTGTCAACGGTTTCAACACAGTCTAATGCCATGCAGGCAACGTCGCGATATTGCGACATCACGATACAGCCCTGTATGATATTGCGACATGATTATTTCCTACGATTTGATCCCTAATAGGAAACCGTACCCACGCTTTCGAATGGTGCCATTTTCAATGATCTTGAGTGGACCTGTAGGTTACATTTCAAGGTTTCAGCAACAGACACGGTCGCACAGCCTCTCTGCGATAGCTGAGCTACTTGTTGTTGCAGGCTGTGATAGTGCCGTGCGGCATTACAGCTCAGTTGAGTGCTGACGACCGGAAGCAGCTGATTGACAGGTGCGAGGAGCTGTGCACCAGCTTGAAGTCAGCCGGCATCTTGGTGAAGGGCGACTTCCGCGACAATTACTCGCCAGGCTGGAAGTTTAATTACTGGGAACTGAAGGTATCCACTAACCGCAAACACTTTGCCGCTAGTCATTTTCAGTAACAAAATTGATCATTAAAGTTCAGTTGACGGCACAACTGTTGAACTGTATCTGTGAACCAATGAAAACCGTTTCTTTTATTTGTTATGCTTGCAACAACTGTTTTCTGTAGTGCCTTCTCTACACAAAAGATGCTTCAGTGATTTAAGTTAAAATAATAATGTTAGTCATGTTTTTGTAAGGTCGTATCTTCGGAGATGCTGGCAACAGTCACAGTCAGTGCGAAAAAAGCTTGGTCGAATAAAATTTTTGAAATTTACGAAAATATAAGAGTATAACATGACTACATGAGTATTGTTAGTGACAGGCAGGGCATGTAGTCAAGTGATTTGAGTAGACTTCTCTCAGCTACGGATACACATGTCAAAGCCGTTTAATGTGGAGTGCATCAACGTTGACAGATATTGAGTGCAGGGTTTCTTTTAGTTCATTCTGGAAGCTCTGACAAAATGGGTAGCACTACCAATTACGCGGTTTCGTGGCTCAGCGGTAGAACGTTGGTCTTTGACCAGCGAGCTTTTGCTCTCCTGCGCTCGACCTACAGCTGACGGGTGACCAAGTGTGTGGGTAAACCATCCGCTATAGGTCAGCCAACTAGGCCAACTCAGCCTTTTATCCTTTTGGGGTCGATAAATGAGTAGTAAGCTGCAACTAGCTGTTGTCACCACAGTCCGTGGCGGCGCCATCTGGTGAATGCGAACGAAATCTAATGGCAGGCATGGTGTTGTTTGCAGGTTAAACTGTGTGATCCATGTCTGAGCGCCTTGAGGATGAGATACTTGTCATCTGGGGCACTATATAAATCCATGTGCCTTTACCCATTTTGTCAGCAAAAAATGGGTAGCTTATAGCGACACCAAAGCAGTTTTTAATAATCATGAAGCATAGCACATATCAGTTATCAGTTATAAAATTTATTCAGCACACGCAAACTTCGTCCTAAACGCAATCGGAGGCGCGAAACATAGTATATGTGACAGTACACAGATGCGGTCACTTATACTAAACTGTATAGTTGTACAGTAAACATCAGTATTTAATACAAACAAATCAACTGTCAATCAATTCAGTAACCAGCAGTTTAGCAACCAGCATTCATTCATTATAGGCCTTTGCCTTGTGCCACGTTTTACTGAATAGTGCTATGCAATTACCCACGATTGAAATTCATATCGTTACGCATTGTCGGCCATAAAAATGCGGAGTTTTTCTGCCTACTTGTGAGAAAGTGCGTAGTACACGTGCTAAAAATGCCTGACTGAGAGTTTGATTGTCGTCACCAGTGGAGTCACTTGCCTGGAAAGATGTGTCTGTGAAATGACGTACTGTGTGTCGAGTGGGTCGTTAATTAAATTAAATTTTTGGCATGTCAGGGTGTGCCAGTGCGAATAGAGCTGGGTCCTCGTGATGTCAGCAAAGGGGAGATGGTGATGGTTCGGCGCGACACTGGCGATAAAGTCACCGTCAGATTAGACGATGCTGTCGACTCGATTAGAAAACTGCTCGAAGACATTCATGAAGCAATGTTTGCAAAGTACAGTACTTCTTTGTGACGGTTTTGTTGCCATATACAGAACGTAGCGTCGATTATGCCCCAATTCACTGAGTAGGGTAGTGTCCAATAGTCGACCGGTCTAATAGGCCAGTTCATCGGACCGGTCCGTGTTAGACCGGTCAGCTGTCGGACAGCTTTCATCGTTATCCAGTAGAACAAAATGGCAGCGAGTAACGTGGCTTTGCTTGAAGAACTTAGTGATGACATAGATATGTCAGTAGGCCTGTATGAATGTCACAACCTTCAACTATACACTATAAGTCCCTTTCAGTTCAAAAATAGCTCTCGTACAACCAATCATTGTCATGTGACCTGGAGCTCGTTGCTTGGCTTTAAAAATCGATCCATGAAAGTCGGACCGGTCCTCCCGCCGAAAGTTGTCCAGTAGTTGACCGGACGTTGTCATTAATAAGCACCCTGCTTGGTGTCGGTCATGTCTCCAGACCAAGGTAAGTTGGGGATGGCCCCACATGGCACAGAGTCTGAAATTCAAAATTCCGTTCCTAGAAGTTTTTTCCGCAGACATACCATATACACGCCAAGTTTCATGAACCTAGGTCGAACAGTCTCAGAGCCTTAGGGTTTTGAAAATGTTGACAGTGCATTGGACGGAAGTACGCACGGATGGATTCACTGTACATTTCGCTGGTTTTGTAAGTCATCATCTCGAGAGAGATGACTAGTGAACTGTGGGATACGTGTTGTCTTTGCTGATGACTGCACAGGGCCAAGAAAGAGTTCGACGAGAACCTGGCGACGTGCTTCGACTTCGATGACTTCTGCAGTAAACTGGACAAGAAGAAGCTGGTTCTGGCGCCGTTCTGTGGCGACATTCCTTGCGAGGACAACATCAAGAAACTCAGTGCGAGGTACAGTGTGGTTCAGTCAGGGTGTCCCCAGTCACGGAAAGTCATGAAATTTAGTAAGAACATTTTTCAGGCCTGGAATGTCATGGAAAATAACATAGTTTATGGAGATGTCATGGAAAATGATTGCGAAGTCCTGGAATTTTATAACTATTTGCACACATTATTAACCAAAATGTAAAACCAATGATTCATATGCGTTGAATTGCTTCTTCTTCTTCTCGTATGCGTGTCATGAACCATCACTGGTCAGCCACGAAACAGCGTCTTCGTCCGCAGAGTGTAGCCGAGATAAGCCGCCATTTAGTTTTGTCAGGGGACAGGATTCGACAGTGTGGAACATTGTCTGGGTCTCGCCACAAGGACACAGATCAGTAAGTCTGTAAGTCACCATTTCCTTCTGCAGGCACCGCAGTGTCCCTGTTCCGTGCGAAAACGGTTCAGTACAGACCACTGTTGCCGAGGGAGGTCGAAACCTGGTTGCCGGATTGTGGGGTCATGCACTAGGTGAGAGTTGACCACCTGAGCCGACTTCCAGTTATGCCTCCATCGACTTTTGATGTCAACTGGTCGCAAGTCCAGCCACAGCAGCTTCCTGGATGTCAGTTGTAGCAATGGTGGGTTAAGGATATCAGGCTGCATTGGCCAACTGTCATGTTTGACGATTTTCTCCACCAGCTTGTCAGTGGCAGCCTTCCTTCGTAGGGCTGGCGGTTCAATGTTGGAGAGCACTGGAAGCCATGGGAGAGGTGTAGAACAGAGGGTACCAGAGATGAGGCGCATGGTAGAGTTCAACTGCACATCAACCTGACTTGTGTGAGTAGAGCGTGGCCAGACTGGGGCACAGTACTCTGCTGCTGAATAGCAAAACGCCAGAGCAGATGACCATGCGCTGGCGCCCCAGGTGGAACCGGCTAGCTTCATCAACAAGTTGTTTCGTGTCTTCAGCTTGCCTGCAGTCTTCGTCAAGTGTTCTCTGTAGGACAGCGTATGGTCTAGAGTCACTGACAACCACAGACAACTGGCAGTGACTCAACAAGCAGCTGATTTTCTGTCACTGACAATCGTGGACTGTGGCCGACCGTCCTTGACTGTTGCTGATTCAGTGCTGATAGTTTATGGATTTGCATAATTAGTGTCACGGAAAAATTACGGAAAATCAATGTTTGAAAAGAGGGACAGCCTGGAACAAGATAATATTCACAAAAAACATTTAATGAGCTATCGGCTGTTTGGTCGTATTTTGCCAAAGGTGGAAATAATTAATATTCACTGATTAGTATTCATTGCAATGTGCTGCATACAACATGCTGCATAGTGTGCAGTGTAGCAAGCATGCGTGGCTTATTTGTATAAAATGACATCATCAGATGTTGCTTCTAAGATGAAAGTATGTCGTGCGATGACAGAGATGTGGTTGTGGAGGAGGGAGCAGCTGCAATGGGCGCTAAAGGACTCTGCATTCCATTCAACCAGCCGGCCAAGATTACGGAAACGGACAAATGCATCGGTCCAGAATGCACAAAGAAACCAACTTTCTATACACTGTTTGGCCGCAGTTACTGATGGACAATTCTGCGGCAACAGAACGTCTTGAATTTACAGGCAGAGTTGTTCAGACAATGTAAAAATTCCGTCATTTGTTTAATTATTTGAGTAGTATTTAGCACTTGGGTTAGTTTGTTGTAGGTAATTTTATGTATTATACGTTCTGATAGCAGCAGTATTTAGCTGTTTCAGTAGTTAAATTCTGTTCATAATGACACTGCTGCAAATGTGACACAGACATTGGTGTTAACTATTTCTATGACTGTTGTATTTTGGTCATTTTATTGTTTATTACACTTGCTACAAGTCGTTAAACAGTGGATGGATGAAAGGGTCTGGTAGAATTTGGTCTGATCATAACGGTCTTGCACCACAGGAGTCAGTAGTGCCACTCGTAGCCAGCAGCCTCCAGAATGGCTAATGAGCCGTGTTGACAAATAGCCAGCAGCCTCCAAAATGGCTGATAGTGAGCCATGTTTACTCACAGCCAGCAGCCTCCAGAATGGCTGATAGTGAGCCATGTTGACTGCTTCGGTCAATGTGAGTTTGTGGGACTGGAGGCCATCTGGGACAGTTCTTGATCTGAGCCCTAATCATTAAAATAAAGAGCACACTGTCTGTGTGTGTTCCAACTAAAGCACAAAACGGCAGAGCATACATATACGTCATACATGTTGAAAGTTGCAGAAAATGTAGACAGCACGAGCAACTTCCTAGTTAGCTTGCCTCACATACAAACTACTCATCACCAGTCAGCCTGCTTATCTGTGGGTGATATACTACACCATTACACCCCTACACGCACTCTATGGTCGACTAATCAATTTTCCTTGATGTGCCCTGTTTCTCCGCTGAAATTGGTAAAAGATCGTTAAGTTTCTTGGCTCCTACAGTCTAATGGACCACCTCTCACCCACTTTCGACACCTTCAAATGGAGTGTGAAAACTTAGAATTTCAAATAGCCTATCAATCAACACTGCTTCCCATACTGTCCAGTAGTAGTCATAATCATCATCATTTCCGTTTAATGCTCAGTTGGCATGTAAGCTTGCAGCAGGTTACAGTGATTTACAGCAAGGTAACGACGTGATGCGTAATATGATGTAAGAGGGATCATTAGATAGCGTTTGTTACGGGTAAGGTAGTTTTATGTTCAGTAACTGTTTTTACTCAAATTACGGACCAACAAACCCCTGTCATTCAAGTTTATAGCTTTCTCAGTCTGCACTTCTGATTCAGTATTGTTGCTGAATGTGCACGTATTGTATCGTCGTCGTCGTCGTCGTTTCTGACATGCAACTCACGATTGCGTAGCGCCATACGTCGACATCATCCTCCACAGAGGGCGGTTCTGAGCCAAATCTGCTGCTTTGGGGAGCGTAAGGTGGTGTTATTTCAGATCCTGTTGGACGGTGCTGAGCCATGGATGCGGGGACGACCTGGTTGTCTGCTCCAGTCTGCCGAGGGGAGGCTAACAGGATCCTCTTGGCGTCTGCATTGTCGTCCATGTGCATAATATGCCCATAATATGCTTGTATGATAAAAAGTAATAAAATGCTTGGTTTTAAGAGAATGCAATAAACTACACAACTACCAGTGAGCATGTCGCATTCAGGGCAGTAAAAACTGCCATCTCGGTGAAGCTGCACGCCACTTTCCAATGCTGTCCAGTGTCCACAACCAGATCAAATTCGTCCACTAATGGAAAGGTCGGATTGAAAGCTTGTTGTCATTTGAAATTTTTATGCAAACAAGACTTGCACACTTGTTTTGTTGTGCATATATGACAGGAGCTTACTTCTAGAAGTAAGCTGCTGCCATATATGCACAACAAAACAAGTGTGCAATTATTGTTTGCATAAAAAATTTCAAATGACAACAAGCTTATTCAATTGGATCTTGCCATTAGTGGACGAATTTGATCTGGGAGTGAACATAAAGCCCCAAAGTATTGTTCTAGTACCAAAGTTAAAATTGTCAAGCAACTGAGTCTTCTATCGTTGGTCAAAAGTGTATTATCTGTGAACTGGTCTGTAGAGAAGACGTCAAACAGATCAGGAACATTAATTACATTGTAAACTCTGTTCTTAGATGAGTTGTAATCGGGATGTTGGACTAATCTGACAGTTTGCCTCTCGTCAAATAGTTCTGATTTACTGTTTTAAAGTCACTCAGTCTATTTGTTGACACATTTATTGACTTTTACTGAATAAAGTGCAATTGCTGATTATGTATTAACTTTTGATGCAGTAGTTGTCCTTCAGAAATGCAGTACATATTTTGAGTGTTTTTTCGTAAGTGGCATATTTAATTAATTTTTTGTAGGATACTCTATGTTATCTTTTGATATTTCGAGACTGTCAGACATGTTTATAGCATGTATATGTTTCCTAGTTTAATAGAGTTTAATATAATTATTGTGTGCATGCTCGTTGAATGTCAGTAAATAGAAATCTCTGTGCTAGACAGATGCTGTGCCAGAATACAAACAGTATTTGAATGTGCAGTTTGACGTGTTAGATGGCTTCAGTTTTTCCAATTCCATTGTTTTTAGTTTTGGTTGTTGTTGTTGATTATTTTGTGTTAGTGGTGTTTGGTATGATTATGCTAACAGTAGCCAGGGGCGTCCATCCCTGTCGGCGCTGGGAAGCAACCTTCCCATCGAAGCAGTGGCGGCGCCAGACGCTTATAAAGTTGGTATGGCAATACACGCGATCGAGGTGCCAAGGCGAGTGCCGAAGGCACGAGAATGGAGGCGCCAATGGGGTGGGGTCTGGGGAGGGATGTCCCCTCCCCAGCCGACTAGGGTGTCTGGGGGAGCGTTGTAAGCTCCCCCAGTGGGGTCTGCCCCAGTCGCTAGCGATTTTTGTAGATTTTATTTGCTACTTGGTGCGTTCTGAAGCATACAAATTCAAATTTTAACATCACCCACGATTGAGCTTCATACCAGTCTAACGCTGTCTCCGCTGACCGTTGATGTGGATTAATTGAATATAGTGCATTGTGGTGTTTCTGCTGTAAGCCTATGCAGCTGGACGGACACTGGCACTTTTTCAGTCTTCACGAGTTATGCACAACATACAGCAATACGAGTACTGTGCGATGGGGCACCTGTAATGTTTACAATTCCCCACCAAGTTTGCTATTTTTTACTTCCCCAACTTTTTCCAAGAAGCATCCTGCTTCCACCTGTCAATGGAGTGGACGCTCCTGACAGTAGCTATCAGTGTTGTGCATGAAGAGAGAAAACTTGCATGGTGATTTGTAGAATTCACAGAATTCTTACTCCTCAGTGACACTGGTGTGACTTTGTAGCAGTGTTTTTGACTGTTTAACTTTGTTTATTACTATACAAGAGACGAAAAACGGCGGATTTCGGTCCACCAAGCAAAATCCAGAGTGGACGGCTTGAAAACTGACACTAATCTGTACTTCTGACCCGAACTAACCCACGATGTTGTGTCCTGACCCACCGTGTGACCAACCCATAAAAACTGACACTAACCGGTACTCCTGTTTTTTTTTCGATTGGCGTATCTTTGGCTTGCCAGACCTCGATGTCTGTCATCATTAAACTTACAAAATATGCTCTGCAATGATGCTATTAAATTTGACAGCATAGGCAACACCCTGCAGTGGGGCACAGGGTGAGATTTGTTGCTTTTACTGATTATGTCCGTACTTTGAAGTATGACAGTTGCATGTTCCTATTGTTTTTGCATTGTTTTTGGCGAAGACTGTAAACAGCATGTGTCATTATTTTTTTCAGCCCACCCTCTATGAGGAAAATGGTTAATGGTTATTACAATTTGTTGTCACTGAATTTTATCTTTATGTATAAAGATTGTAGTTTTTATTAGTGTTATTCCATTAATATTAATTAATGAGCTGTAAATATTTATTGACCTAGGCCTATTATGTTCTGTATATCGTTGTTGTGCGCAGACTGTTGGTTTCTTTGTACAGTGAAGTCTTGTACAAGTGGACTTGTAAATAAAACTTCTACTTGTAGCTCCATGGCATTGTCCTCGTACAGTTAATGGGGATCCACCAAAGAACTGTTCTGATCCTGAAGTTAAAATTCTCCAGCAATTTTTTACAACGTTGTCCAAAAATGATCCCTGTGAACTGGTCTGTATGTGGTAGAGATGATGTCAGTTAGGTCATCAGTATTAGTTTGGTTGTAGACATGGGACTCCGGTGGCCTTGGAAGCCATCTGTTTGCCGCTGGTAATTCACTTCCACACAGCGATACGAGCCCCGGAAAAACTATATCGGGTGAGATGGCACGTTGTGGTCGTTGAAGGTTGTGGAAATTGCTAC
>Ga0209339_1000988_pt1 | contig 11442 bp, 2 predicted proteins | sample OlaalgELextract3_FD_187376 | JGI IMG/M metagenome (GOLD analysis project Ga0209339, IMG submission 187376) | Olavius algarvensis symbiont microbial communities from Tuscany, Italy - Type A ELBA extract 3 (SPAdes) (version 2) | ecosystem: Host-associated > Annelida > Digestive system >...
TTATCTCGCCGGCGGTGTGGTCGGCTGTAGTAAACTGAGCAGACCGTTATCTCACCGGCGGTGTGGTCGGCTGTAGTAAACTGAGCAGACCGTTATCTCGCCGGCGGTGTGGTTAGCTGTCGTAAACTGAGCAGACCGTTATCTCGCCGGCGGTGTGGTCGGCTGTAGTAAACTGAGCAGACCGTTATCTCACCGGTGGTGTGGTTAGCTGTCGTAAACTGAGCAGACCGTTATCTCACCGGTGGTGTGGTCAGCTGTCGTAAACTGAGCACGGACCGTTATCTCGCCGGTGGTGTGGTCAGCTGTCGTAAACTGAGCACGGACCGTTATCTCGCCGGCGGTGTGGTCAGCTGTCGTAAACTGAGCAGACCGTTATCTCACCGGCGGTGTGGTCAGCTGTCGTAAACTGAGCACGATGCACAGACCTGTTATTGTCATCTGTTTGTATTGATTGATGATGGCAAAATTAAACCGGAAGTGGGCCGGCTTCTTCACAGTGTGAAATTCGTGTCGTGTTTATTGGTGCTATGTTGATGTGCTGCTGTAGGTTTATGTGTATGAAACATCACCATCCATTATCTCCCGACCACGGCAGTGTGTTCCTCTCGCCTGCGTCAAGTACATCCGTAACCGATCATCCGTTGTGCTAGCAACACTTGCCATGCCTGTGTGCCGCAGAGACACATTAAATGAACTGACACTCCCAGCCTCACTACCCACATCAGCCACACAAATGGACAGCTGCAACAGTCACAGTGTGCTGCAAACTGGTCCTAGTTTCCCTTGCAGTTCTAGCATCAGTGTTGCATCCAGTAGTTGCAGTTCATCAGTGTCTTCCCACTATACAACGACAAACAGTGTACGACAGTCCGTGTCGTTACGTACAGTGCCAACACCGACCACATTACAGCTCGCGCAGCATCATGCAGCAGACGTTTCAGCAACAGCGACACCCACTGTCGGCTTAGCCAGCGCAGTCTGGACACCAATGGGTGCCACATTACAACACATTCCGGAGCACCGTGCAGTCACTGTGACGCCACCCGACTGGCATTCGGAACAGCTTCGACTGCTCGGCGTTCATTTTCGTTTGACAATCTCATTCAACGAGGAGTTCAGTCAGCACATGAACACCATTATACAAGTGATAGATGAGGCGTGCACTGTTGTCATGTCCCCCGTGTTTCGGTACACTCTCGACAGGCTGCGCCTGTTGAGGTTTAAATACTGTCAGCTGAGTGAAATCTCTGTTGCGTACGGCGAATATCAAAAACATATCCGCTCTAACCAAAGTGTTATGCTACCAACAGTTAGCTGTTTGCACTCAAGCATACAAATAATGATGGACAGTGTCAACGCCGTGACGGCGATATTTCGCGAGATGCATCAATGGATGTCCGCCGACGCCAGAATGACGGTGACTGAACGTGGTCTTGGACTGTCCAATAGATTCTGTCACTTTGTTCCAGCTTTTGTGCAAGAAATGAGTAACTTTAGGAGAAGTTTGCTGATGATTGTACCAAACGCAGTATGTACACAGTCAGCGAATGATGACACTGGTGTACCTAATCGTGTATCGCCACTTTTGAGTCGCACTGAGTCATCTGCAGGTATCATTGAAACAGTTCCTAGTCCTCTGTCAAACACTCTGTCACCTGAAGAACTGTACGGACAAGGTGTCGAACCAGTTTTAGTAGCTCCAATGCCTATAGTTATTGAACCTGACGGACAGCCAGATGACGAGTGTGGTTTGATTCAAGTGAAACAAGAGCCGATAGAGACGAATAGGAAGAGACAGAGAACAACGCATCAAGAGTTGATTTATGTTGACGATGATGATGATGACGATGTAGTCAGTGATGCTGTGGATGAAAGTAATCATATGGCTTGTGCAGCGGTCAGTCGTCAGTTCAATGCAGACGATTCGTTAACACTGGCGAGTGATTTGAGTGTGTTATCATCTCAGCATCACAGTGACATGTCACCAGTAGACAGTCAGCTGACTACTTTTCAGTCACATGGAATGTCTTGTAGTGGTGCTCGTGAAGCTGTGTCAACGCCAGATGTTCATTTTCATTCTCATGACGTCTCGAACAGTGCCAGTGAATGCTTCGTCTCAGACGCACGTGGTGAAGCTGATGATGTTGAGGCAGTGATGCCTGGAGTGTCAAGATCGCCTGTAATACTGACATGTAGCAGTACGATCCAGTCGGCAGCGGCAAAGTGTACGTCCTCTCAATGCTTCAACTCAGACCTAGAAGCACATTTTTGTCCCAGCAGCTCTCGGAATCTTGTCAGTGCTGTTGGCACTGGTGAAGGCGATGCTGGCCAGTTGTCCAGTGGCATGAATGTGAGCTGTGGTAGTAATGCGGTGAGAGCTTTCAGTAGTAACCAAGGGCTTGGTGATGGGCCGGCTAGTGATGCTGTGATTGACAGCGGTGCTGGCGATTGTGTTCACTGTACAGAATTGACTCCAAGTGTTACCGGTGCATGCATTACTGACAGTGTCACTGACAAAACACTCGTTACACAAGGTTCTAAACTGAACGTTGACACGTGTGATGAATTACGTCAGACCGTAAGAAATGGTGACAGAACATCAGAGGAAATTGACGGTAGTTTGGGTCATTCTGTGGCATTAGCAGAAGCTCCTTCGGACTGGAGTGTAAGTAAACAGTTTGATGACTGTTTAACAAGTCTCGACTTGAGTGCTACTTGCCACAGTAGTGCAGTGAATGATGATGGTGAAACTCGTGGCAAACAGACTGTTGTTGCAGCTACTAGTGATACTAGTAGTGAACCAGCGACAGACAAAGTGGTGAATGCTGGCATCGCTGATGTTCATAATAGCAGTACACCGATAGAACATGCAAAATCTGATACATCAAATGGTCTTTCTGACGTCAACAACTTGTGCACAATTTCTTCTGTTTGCTCAATAGACTTGGAAGGATTTGACGTCATTGATGTGACTGAGCAGACACCACTAGATGATATAGTGACTGCTGTGCATGCTTTCGACAAAAATGCAAACATTGTCTTCCATGACATTGACCTGTGCTCTCGTGATTTCGATTCAGTAAATTCTGAACTCAGCCACTCTGTGTCAGTGAAAACTGTTCATAAGAAGAAGAAAAGAGTGACAGTTTCTAGATTTGCCAGAAGAAGGAAACGAAAAAGGCAAAAGAAAGCATTACGTAGTACTGGGTCGAAGACAAATACGGCCAAGTCTGTTTCAGATAATTTGGAAGTTATAGAGGATGTTCACGAAAGTAGCAGCTGTGAAAAGACATTGCATTCAGTGCATGATGAAGATACTGTTGATAGTCTTTCTGCTAGTGGCGAACCAGTGCATTCTGATAAGGAACAGTTTCAGAACATCGTCAGTGAATGTCGGGGTAAAACTGCGGAAGAGACTTGTCAGATTGACGCCACTGATGTTACCAGTCAACTATCTCATGCCAGCTGCGATGCAACCGAGTGTCCAGAAAGCATCATTGAAGCTACAGAGACTGATCAGGCAGAAAATACTGACTCCTCATCTGAACCTGAACTTCAAACTGAATCTTGTGCCTCTGTGAGCGATATGGCTGCAGTTGTTGCCAGCGATATTGGCAATAGCTGTCAGGAAGCAACTGGCCTGGAGTCTGAAAAAGAGGACTCTGATGAGAGCCATCCAGTGGATGTAGTTGGAGAGAAGTGCTTCATGCAGCCTGAGTCTGAGTGCCGAGATGAAGCCGATGTGTTACTTGATGATGACAGAGTTAATGTACCTGCCAAGAAGAAACGTGCTCGAGTGTTATATGAGGAGGAAGACGATGACAGTGAAGTTAGTCCAGTTAGTGGCAAAAGCATGCAGTCTAAGACCAGGACTGCAATGCAAACAGGTAATGCCAAGAAACTGAAGAAATTCAAATCTAGTAATGCCAAAAGTGTGAGCCGCAAACTAACAAAGAAAAGATTTGTGGAGGAAAAACGATCCAAGAAGAAGGTGAAAAAGCAAGAACAATGCAAGCAAAAACATTATCAAGAGACTGGCAAAGTGGCAGTGGATAAACCTGCTATAACTGAGCCTTCCAGAGCTGATACTGCCCCAAAATATAACTGCAATTCCGTCGGAAAGCATAAGATAAAGAAATCCAGGAAATTGCTGAAGCTTGGTGTTAAGCAGAAGACTATTCGTTTAGTGAATGTGAACAAAGCACAGAACAATGCTATTTCAGACAGCAGTGGTGTAACAGCTGACGAACTTGTTCAACAAAGAACATCACACAGATTGTCTAAGTCACAGAGCATGGTTGCTGACACAAAGGAGAAAGCATTGTCTCTGTCTGACAGTGCCACGACAGTGGCATCTTCTGAGAGCATTGTTCCTTCATGCGGTAACGAAGATCAGCCAAGACAGTCGGCTCGTGATAAAGTCAATGCCATCTTTAGGAACTCAGAATTTACGCTGCTCCACAGCAGCACGAGTCTTGTGCATTCTAGAGGTAAACCAGCATTGCCTGCCAGTGTTTCATCTTCATTTAAGGCTGCTGATGGTCATTCATATGTTGATGATAAAAATCATGTTTCACCACTAAAAAATAGTAAAATATCTGGAGTGGACTCTGAACGTGATAGACCAAAGTTGGTGGTGACATCGGAATGTCTTGCTAGTACTTCACCTGCAGTACAAGGTACATGTAAGCCAGTGACTAGAAGGCCAGAAGGAGACAGTTGTTCACTGAGAACATCTACTAGTATTTCTCATTCTGATACATCTGTTAAAGTTAAGGGTGGACAAAGAAATCACATTGAGACTCCACAGATGTCACAGAAGAAAGTGGGTTCTACTAAGCTGTCTTCAACTGCCAATTTGCCCGTGGTTTGTTCTCGTGCTAAGCATAACACCGTTCAGAATAGCATTCCAAGCTTATTGTCTCTGAAGGTGAAACCGTGTTTGCCAAAACTGACTACAGATGTCTCTTCCGTTAGCCACAGCATAACAAGATCACAGCCACTGAACGTTCCTTCTGCTGCTGCATTGCGTGACCCTCGCTTAGCTCAGAGACAGCACTCTGTCTCTTCTGAACAGCAACCAATGCTTGGATTAATCGAACACAGACATGCAGAAAGCATAGCGAGCGGTAAAGTTGGCACGAGCAGTGCTCAGAACTGCAGTGGCACAATTCAGTGGCCGTGGGAGAAAGCTGATAATGTGGGAATTCAAACAACAAGATCCACTAATTTGGGGTCAGAAGGAAATGCAAGAAATGAGCTGTCATCCCATAGTCGTGGCTCTGCTGGTTGCTGGGCATGGGAGTCGGGTGAAAGTACACACACTTCCTCAGTACACAGTACCTTGCCGAGTGTTGATATTAATAACCTGTCCACAATCGGCAGTGCTGCTGATTATGTGCTGAGCACTGGTGAAAGAAATTGGCGGCATTCTGCAACCAGTGTCGTTGATAATGGCAGTTCTCCATTCTGTACTACAGTTAAGGATCATCGAGCACCAGATGATGATGCCAGCACCACATTAACTGATGCTAAATCTGCGACCAAAAATCGTAAGTCCATTGAGAGCAGAAAAACAGAAAACAGGTACGGAGTGAAGGAGGGTTTATCTGTGCCGCATGTGGACAGGTTAACAGTCTGTGTTGAGTCACATGCCAACAGATCTGTAATTCCATCACACCATAACTATGGTAATGAAGGTAAATGTTCAGCTGGGACTGTGCCTAATGACATAATGTCACCAGGCAGTGAACATGGTGCACAGCCGTATGTAGGCAGTTGTTCCATTCCTGCACAACATGGTTCAGCTGGAAATGACAGTGTTAGCATCCACTCTCATTGTAGTTTTACTACCCAGGCTGCTGTTGCCGGTCAGGCTAGTGCTGCCACTGAATCACTGTTGCCACATAATAAGGGTCATGCATTGAGGTTGATCCCGTTGGATTGTTCAGGGATTTTGCATGACCCTCGTGTAGGTCAGAGACAGCAATCTGTGTCTTCTGAACCCACAAATGCAGAAAACTTGTCAAATAAGCCGTCGTCTGAAAGAATGAGTGCTCACACATCAGATCCGATCACATCAGAGAAGAGGCTGATCCCATTGGATTCTTCAGAGATTTTGCGTGACCCTCGCTTAGCTCAGAAACATGACTCTGCATCTTCTGAACAGCAACTGACGTTTGCCTTGAATGAACACAGAGATGCAGAAAACTTGTCTAAAAAGCTGTCGTCTGAAAGAAAGAGATGCAGTGGTCACCCATCAGATCCACGTCAGAAGGCCACACGTTTGGTTCTTAACGGCAGTTCACTGATAGATAAGTCGGATGTTTTAGGGTCAGCTGATGAGAGTAATCTTGTTGGTTCTCAGCCGGTTGTTGCAGACTTGGTGTCTGGCATACAGCAGAGTGTGACAGAATTGGACTGTCCACAGACTGAGACATCACCAGCTGCCGAATCACTGGACAGTCGCATTGACACGTTTGTTTCACACATAGATACGTTTTCTGTTGACAAGAACGTTGAAGATGAAGTAGACAAGATGATGTCTTGGTGGGAGACAGATTTGGAAGATGCAGAAATGTGTTTGGATAACTCAGTGGGTTCAGGTGATCTGCAGCTGTGTCTGAAAGATAATGATTCAGAAATAGGTAACTTCATCGTCATTGATAGCGATGATGATGATGACTGTAATGATGAACTTGTAATAGACCTCAGTGACAGTGATGTTGAGATGAAGCCAGAGCCAAGCTTAAACCAGTCTGTGGATAACGGAAGTCTATTTACTAAGACAATTTCAGGACACCCAGTTAAGTATGATGTGGCTAGAAATAGGGAACAGATTATGTCTGCAGAATCCAAAACTGCTTGTATCGGCTTGTCTGATGTCCAGTCTACGGCAGAAGCAAAAGCAAATCACCATGTTGATAATCCACTTGGTCACCGGCGAGAACGTAGCCTCTCAACCAGAAGCAGTTCTTCCGGTACTGATCATCACAACAGATCTGTGAAACACAGAAATGGCACACATGCACATGTGAAATATCGTGCATCTGAAGGACATGGAAGAGTAGCTGCTTCGGAGTCCAGAAATGAATACGATGCTGACAACTCTCAGTATATGGCAAAAACAACAGCAGCATCCCAGCTTTCAAACAGTACATCTGCAGTTAAGCCTGACTGTCACGACTCAGTGAAATTGTCAGAAAGCAACAGTGCTGCAGCCAGCAGACAAATTTGCAGAAATAGTAGTGAAGTTTGTGCAACCGTGTCCACAAGAAATGCTCATGAGTTGCCTACAGCATTCAACACGGCTGAACAAGATCTTGCAACTTCGGTAAACAAAGCTGTTGCCAATTCACGTCGTAAGAGCTATCATGAGAGACAGAAAGCTCGTTGCAGTGCTTTGGCCACTTGCTATGATTCAGCAAGTACCGTCTCCACTAGCTTAGCATGCTTAGCTGATGTTTCCGAACCAGAACTCGGCAAACTGAAATCGTACATGGAGGCGAGGGTGAAAGCTGCAGAGCATAAGATTACACAGTGTAATATCTATGCATGTCCAGTGAATAATCTCGATGAGTCTGAAAAACGGCTGTTAATTGCTGATCGTCTTGCTGAGTCTGCTGTACTGACTGAGTTTGACATTGAACTACGACTGCAGTCGTTGCAGAGAGATATAGATAAGACTGAGGTAGCGATGGCAAAAATCAAAAGCCAGTTTGATCCCACACGACCGTCCATGTCACTTGAAAAGAAGTATGATAAATCTGAACGTGTCTGCAATAATCTTTATGTCCGCAGAGACTGGCTGTATATGCGAATGAATCTCCTGCACCGTTACCACAAGAGCAAGTGTTTATTAACATTGCCCAATGATCTGCGATTTAGCTCAGAACGTCGCAAGAGCATGTCAGTGGAGGGAGTTCCTCTGATACTGAACAATTTTACCATATCTCTTCACCAGTGCACGCGACTGGCGGCTTTACTGAAGCTGATCAAACCTCTGTGCAACAGGCGTCTGAGACCGCTGCCACGTCATGTACTTCGTGAGCTTGGCTGGCTGCATCAGGAACGCAAAACACTTCTGAGTGAGATCTGCTGTTCATCTCCACAGAAAGTCAGTGACAGTGTTGAGAGCCTCTCAGAGAAGCTGACGCTGTACTGGTATGTGACTTTCTCGACCATTGTGTGCCCCATGTGGGCCATGGAAGCTGTAGAATAGGCCCGATCTGTTTACTAGTGCAGTGGCATATTCGGGGGAAGGGCTGATGGTGCAACCGCCCCCTGGTCTGAATGTGAATTTTTTGATAATTTTTGCACAGTCTTTGTAAGCTTTGTTCGAGATTGAACCGTAAAATCGGCATCGCAAGGCTTCTGATGACTGTCCATGTTTTCTACCTGTTAAAATCTGAGGCAAAATGCACCAAACGTATCATTTTGGGGACAAAAAATATTTTTTTGGGGGGAGGGCCCAGCCACCTCCACCGTACCCCACTTCCCTTGACACTTATGGCAAATTGCCCCTTCTTACTGAAATCCTAAATATGCCACTGTACTAGTGGATGGCACAAACGGCGACCTGAACCAGGCTTAGTTTTGTTAGATTTAGTTTTGCTTATGTTAGCAGTTTTCATTAGTTGTTGTTTAGGTTTTTGTTTTGTCGGGTGTAGTTGTTTACAGGTAGGGACCAACCTAATTCACGGGGAAAAAATGCGCGATTTCACGGTGGGGTTTTTAAAATGTGCCAAATTTCACGGAAAATTCACAGAAGGAGTTTGAGAAATTCACTGAAAATTCACGGGCCCCACAGCCGTTATTTCGAGGTGCTATGTTAATACAAACTAAGAAATCTGTAGAATAGCACATTTGAAATTTCTGACAACGAATATTTATTATTGTTATTAATGTACTAAGTCAAGACTCAAGACTGTATGTAAGTAAGTAACACAGTGAATACATGCCAACTACTTAGTGTGGAAGTGTGACACGTAGCAAACAGCAAAATCTGCACAAAAGCTGTTGATAAAACTCTGAAAACCTTCATAAATGAAAGTAAAAATGTTAAAATTCACGAAAAATCACAGATTTCACGGAAACACGGAAATGGTCGTTTTTCACGGAAGAAGACCAATTTCATGGAAAATGTCACGGCCGTGAAATCGTGAATTAGGTTGGTCCCTATTTACAGGGTGACCACTTGTCTGGAAAACCTGGAAATGTCAGGGAATTTGACAGCTGTCAGGGAAATGTCAGGGATTTTACTGAAAATCAGGGAATTGTCAGGGAAAAAATCTTGTCAGGGAACAGTTGCCTAAAATTGTTTATTGTAAACTGCATATTTGTGTCCATACAGGTATTTAGTAGGAGTCTGTTGGGTCTTAAATGTTAAGTATATGGTTTTGGATCATGCACTGTTGCATTCCTACCCCACCACTGACAGTAACACTAGTACGGGCATGATATGAGTAACACTTAACATGCCGAGTGTCACGGAGGAGTACCGCGAACTGTCAGGGAAATGTAAGGGAATCGTTAGGGAATTTCACATTGTCTGGAGAGTGGTCACATTGAGTTGTATTTGTTTAGCTACTACCAGTCATGTGATTGGCTGGGAAGATTGTCTCCAAAATGATCTATAATTGAAATGTTAGACCTTACTATATTATATCCATTGTGATTATTTTTATGGTGTGAATGTGTGCAAGTCTGACGTATAGTCTTGCATATTTTGAAATAGTATTTAGCTCAGATGTTGCTGTGTCGCTGTAGTGTGCCTGTATTTCCATTAGTTTACATGCTGATGCTAATCTATGTATTTTCAGGAATGCCAGGATGTATTTTGATGGTAAATGTGATTCACGCAGTCGTCATCTAAAGGCATTCGCGCAGGATACTGTCAAGAAGTTGCAACATCTAATTGATACCTTGAAACATCTTGAAGTATGCTATTCAGCTCTGTCGTTGTATTTCTGCCAGTATTTTGCTTCTGTGAATATGTGAATGAGCATATGTTAATAATTGCTTTTGATAGAAAAGCAAATTCCACATCAACTTGTTTATTTCATATTTGGATACATTTTATATTGATGTTTCAATAACGATAATGCCGATATCAGTGACAATATTTATGATGCTGTCATTATGATAAATTCACTGCAAGAGTGTTAGTGTTGTCTAATTTGTAGACATGAATATTAGCCTTATGTATTTCTTTTTGTACTGGGGAATGTCACATTTCAGCACACTGTGACAGTATTGAATCAGCATGCAGTCCAGATACAATACAGATAAGTGAACAGTTAGACGCCAGTAAAATAAGTTGTATTACAAAACTGCAAAGGTGTCAGGCAGTGTGAAGAGAAATCATTTTACAACTGTATTTATGTAATTGTGTAATTCTTGCTTAATAACTGTTGATGGATGCTTTGTTAAGTTTTCACGTGAATGATGTTCGATGTAACAGAGCGACTTTGATGGTACTTTGTATTTACAACGAAAACGACCTGTAACAACAAGACAGAAGGATGGTATGTAGGCTGTTGGTTTTTGATCATTAATCTCCAGTCTGCTGTGTTGACCATTTTAGTTCTTTAAACAAAACTGTGTTTACATAGGTGATGTTTGTATAACATTTATGCTGCAACTTCTGTCTAATTTTTGCTACAGCAGTTGCGGGGGCACTTTACAAAGTTTAAAGCCGTTGCATAGCTCAACGCAGATGTCCGCCGACGGTCCAAATGGACAGTGCAAGTCGTCCATATGACTGACGGAAAAGGTGAGACTTGGTCTCCTTCCGAAATGTCACAAGTGAGGAACAGCCCCGAGTCTGGTGGCAGACTTTTCCATACCCACATTGCATGGATGTCACGGTAGTCGAGAAGTTTGTCTACCTTGGCTCTCTTATCCACTCATCAACCGGAAGCACTTGTGACATCAGCCCCGAAGTGCCATCACTCATGCTGCCATGCAGAGCTGCTTAGAAAATCAGATTTGGAGGTCACGGCTCGCCATCTCAACGAAGTTGAAGCTGTACAACACGTGCATCTTACCAATATTCCTGTATGGTTCGGACTGCTGGGCGATATCTGAGACGGACGCACGCAAGATCGATGCACTCGACCAGTGGTGTCTGCGTATTTCACAAAATATTGAAATGACAGTTTTTTTTTATTTTTAAATATAGAACTGCTTTAGTTAAAAAATTACAATTTTTGAAATAAGTGTACATAAGTCGTTCATTTATTGAAGTAAAAAGTACATTGGAGTACAAGTCTTCTGCGGTGTTGGATTGATAGTGATTTATGTGAATGTGTAGCCTGTCGAGATGTGAAGCAGCCGCCAGTGACATTGATAGTGATTTATGTGAATGTGTAGCCTGTCGAGATGTGAAGCAGCCGCCAGTGACATTGATAGTGATTTATGTGAATGTGTAGCTTGTCCAGA
>Ga0209339_1000990_pt1 | contig 11436 bp, 11 predicted proteins | sample OlaalgELextract3_FD_187376 | JGI IMG/M metagenome (GOLD analysis project Ga0209339, IMG submission 187376) | Olavius algarvensis symbiont microbial communities from Tuscany, Italy - Type A ELBA extract 3 (SPAdes) (version 2) | ecosystem: Host-associated > Annelida > Digestive system >...
GTGAAGACAGAATGATGATATGTGGAATCGTTTTGAGACAGCACCGGAACGTTACAGACGACAGACGTCATCCTCATGCCATATAGCCAACCGTCTATATAGATAGACGGTTGGCTAAAAATTAAGTTAAGATATTTTCTTGTTTAAAAAATATGATTTAACATTGAACATTCCGATGTGGTTATATTTAATACATTTAGATATAAGATATATAGATCTCTGTGTGTGTGTGTGTGTGACGTAGGTGGGCAGTGTGAATTCGTCAGTGACTGTCGACGTTCAGACTGCTGTCGTGACGGAAGAACACGTCACAGAGGAAGTGGTGGTGCAGGAGGAGGCGGTCGTTGTGGAAAAGGCTGTTGTGGAAAAGGTGCCGCCACGACTGGAAGAACGTTTAGAACCACAGGCACTGAAGGAGGGAGAGACGCTGGTTCTGTCCTGCAAAGTTTCTGGTCAGTTTTAGAACGAATAGTTTAGCATCAATCACGTAGATTGTTTTTGTCAGAGTCTTATTGCGCGTATGTTACGTTGGTTATTTTTTGGAACAGTGTCCTATTCGTATTCCATGGCAACTATGGCCGTATCTTTAGCCGTTTCCGCACAATACACAGACGATACAGAGGGACGCCCAGTCACTCAGTCTGACAGACAGATACCGCACGACAGGATAGACCGCGAGATCGCCGAGATTATACGACAGTAGCATCGGTAGACACTGTTTGCATTACAATTTCTTGTTATTACGCCTACGTCAAGCTATGGGCGGCGGAGGTTATTATGTTTTCACTGTGTTCCTTTGTGTGATGTCCCGTACCAACATTGGCATTTTTTTCTGGTTTAGAATACGAAACGGATTCCATGAAATTTGGGGAGGTAATGACTACCACCAAGAAATGGTTACATTTTTGGCAAAATTATACCAGGGACAAGTGAGCAGCATGCGACAGAATATTCGAATCTACGTCAAACCGGTCATAATTCTTGTTTACAACGATGTTATTGTGACAAAATGTTGAGTGGAACAACTGCGTCATTAATGCAATAAACAAAAAAACTTGACAATAACTCCTTCAATTTTTGTGAAAATTTCTTATAAAAATTGGCTATGCGAAATTATTCAGCATTATTTTCTACCAATTTTATTTGAATCGGTTGAGATTTAGCTGTTTTATTATGAAACGCGTAGTGTTGCAGTTTTTAATTAATAACTTAGTCGCTTTTTAAAAAATTCTGCTAAAAGTTTCCTTGGTTATTGCGAAATTATTCCGTCATTATTTTCTACAAATTATATTCAAATCGGCTGAAATTTAGCTATTTTATTATGAAACGCGTACCGTTGCGGTTCTTCCTCGGACACACTTTCATGTGTTTTGCCGCGCGATGCTATAGCATCAAGCGCAGCCTTAGCAGTTATGCGGTGTCTGTGTGTCTGTGTATTTGTCTGTCTGTCCGTCACGTTGGTGGATTGTATCACAACGAATAAACATATCTTCAAAATTTTTGTCGGGTAGCCAAGCCATTCTAGTTTTTCTCTACCAAACGGCATGGCAATATTCCGACGGGAACCCCCCTAACTGGGCGTCGAATGCAGGTTGGTTGGTTAGGCAGAAATCGCGATACTGAGCCTATATCTGGCTTCAATGCGTGTTGTGAACCGTTCCAGCGGCAAGTGCAATACACTTAGCTGCGACGGGCCATGGCGAGTTTATAACACTAGTCGGTAAGCGGTCGAGTTTGTTGATGGTGGGAAACAATGACGAAGTGTATGACAAGCCGAAGACAGCGTTACGCAGTGGTAAATCTGAAGCTTAAGTAACAATAATAAAAGACTCTGCACAAGTTATTATTTTGTTGAGGCTAACTGCTGACGGCACAAAGCATCGCGCGGCCTCTCTGCAACAGCAGAACTACTTGTATGAGTACATTTGGCAGTAGTCAGTTAAAACATCATTTCACCTGCCTTACAACTATTGCAAGTTTGCGATTGAGAGACTGACTGTTGCATGACAGGCTCGCCCGTGCCGGAAGTGAGCTGGCACAAGGACAAGAAGAAGCTGAAGAAGAGCAAAAGGACGAAGATGGAGACGAAGGCAGAGACTGGAGTCTGCACGTTGGAGATCAGTGATGTGACTGTTAAAGACAGTGGAGAATACACCGTGCAGCTTTCCAACGAAGTAATAATCACGGCTGATTGTATTAGGCGCTGAGTGAAAACATAGTGCCAAGGCAGAATGTTTTGAAATAGAAATTATTTTCGTAGTTAGTACTTAATGCAGTTTGGAGAATCTTTTCTGAACTTTTGAAGTAAATTATTGTAAAATTAAAACTAAATAATTTTTGTGTTTAGTACTTTATTTTACAAGTTCTTCAAACAGTTTTTGAAATAAATGATTGTAAAACAATTGATATTAGTCATACGTCGTCCTGCTACCGGTTACAGATGCTGCCACCTGGCGAATTTGATCCCAGAACATTTTTCGTCTATTTCGAAAGTTTCATGATGACAGCTATTACCGTTTTCTCATATTGTTACTAACAAACAACTATGGTTACAAACAAGATTACAAACATCGTTAAAAACACAGGCAACCAAAACTTATACCTCTCTGGCTGTTTAAAACTTTTTCATTTAATATTGAAAATTCCGGTGTGGATATTTTGAAAGCTTAGCATTTTTATGCATTTAAAAATATGAAATAAGGTAAAAAGATACGTGTGTGTGACGTAGGTGGGCAGTGTGAGTTCGTCAGTGACTGTCGACGTTCAGACTGCTGTCGTGACGGAAGAACTCGTCACAGAGGAAGTGGTGGTGCAGGAGGAGGCGGTCGTTGTGGAAAAGGCTGTTGTGGAAAAGGTTCCGCCGCGACTGGAAGAATTTCCGAGACCACAGGCGCTGAAGGAGGGAGAGACGTTGATTCTGTCGTGCAAAGTTTCTGGTCAGTTTTAGAGTTAATGCATTTATGTTACGATAGTTGTTTTGCAGAACAGTTATTCAACCCAGCAAAGAATTTGTGAAATGTAGAATTTACATGCCCACATGTGCCTTCCAGCTTGCTGTGAATACGGCTTCATTGACGTTGTTAGCAGGAGCGGTTTCAAGGGGGACAGGAGGCTGCGATCCCCATTAAAGCTTCTGTCCCCCCCCCTGTGCTCCCCGATGAAGTTGGTTTCACGGGGGAAGGGCTGCAACCCCCATTATTACGTCTGGCCCCTGTGCTCTTTAGTGAAGTTGGTATGAAGCCAGCAAGGGGCTGCGATCCCCATTAAAACTTCTGCTCCCTTGTGCTTTCAGTGAAATTGGTTCCAAGGGAGGAAAGGGGCTGCGAGCCCCATTCAAATTTCTGGCCCTCTGTGCTTCCAGTGAAGTTCTTGGTAATTCATATTGAGTCTGCGTCTGCTGAGTCATTGAGCTTCGATGTATTTGTTGATGAATGTGTTTGACTCTAGGCATCAGAACAGAAAACTTGCTCTGCATCAGTCGTCATTTTCCCGTTTTTCGTCATTTTGATGTTTTCGCCATGTTGATGCGTATTACATAACTGCCGATGTATTACTTCAGTTGTGTTTTTAAGGTGTGTTGATAGCGGTTAAGTTAGGGGCAGTCCAACGTGATAATATAGTTCCGTGTACCCTTTACCTGAAATTATGGCTGCCCCACTGACCCCCAAAATACAAATCCAAAAGCCGTCTTTTTGTTGTTTGTTATGCATCCGTTCTGCATTTCGTCTTCTTCCAGCGAACCCAAATGTCTCTTTTGGAAGACCTGTGGGGTACCTGGCATAACCGTGGTAGTGGGTAACTCCCGAAAATTAGCCCAAAAACCAAAGGTTCAATGACACGAAGCGTCGCGCGGTTTCTCTGCGGCAGCTGAGATTCTTGTCTCATGTTGTTACTAAAAACAACTATGGTTACAAACAAGATTACAAACAAGACAAACATCATTAAAAGCACAGGCGACAAAACTTATACCTCTCTGGCTGTTTCTATGGTGATATAATTATAGCAGTATGGTGATGGCTATAGTAATGATGCGATAAAGACCGTTGTGTCCAGGTGAGCCGGAGCCTGAGGTGACAGTGTATAAGGACGGCACACCTATACAGTCCGACGGCAGTCGGGTCACGGTGAGTCACGTGGACAGACAGGTGCTCGTAGAGGTGACGCAGACGACCGTGGACGACGCCGGAGAGTACACGTTGACGGCGGTCAATGAGCGCGGCAAAATACACCACGCCGTCACCGTTGACGTCGTACCTGCTGGATTTGAGTACGTACACCACCTTGCTTGCAATTTGCAGTGGCAGGATCTGCACATTCCCACTGGACATATTCCTCCTGGACATATTCTCCCCAGACATATTCTCCCTGGACATATTCCCCCCTGGACATATTGTCCCTGGACATATTCCCCCTAGACATATTCCTCCTGGACATATTCTCCCCAGACATATTCCCCTGGACATATTCTCCCTGGACATGTTCTCCCTGGACATATTCCCCCTGGACGCATTCCCCCTGGACGCATTCCCCCTGGACGCATTCTACATATTCTCCCTGGACATAATCTCCCTGGACATATTCTCCCTGGACATATTCCCCTTGGCACATCCCCCCTGGACACATTCCCCCTTTACATATTCCCCCTGGACATATTCTCCCTGGACACATTCCCCCTGGACATATTCTCCCTGGACATATTCTCCCTGGACATTTTCCCCCTGGACACATTCCCCTTGGACATATTCTCCCTGGACATATTTCCCCTGGCACATTCCCCCTGGACATATTCCCCCTGGACACATTCCCCATGGACATATTCCCCCAGATAATTCTCTTGGTACAATCCCCCCCCTGTTTTTACACGGTGTATGACATTCCCCCTTCCACCACCACCACCCGCTGATCTACAGTATAGTGATCTACCGTTAACGTGTGGAGGAATGTCCAGGGGTAAATGTTCTACACCCATGGCGGCTGTGTTCAGTTTGGTCGTTGCTTTGAACAGCAAGGAAATAGATTTCGTGAAGGACTAACAGGACGTTCCAGCTACTCAACTTTAAGAAATAACCCCATAGAGCCGTGGAGCCCTTTAGAGAAAATCCCCACTCCGGAGGTGACCCTCCCCCCGTGGGATGTAGCAACATTCTTTAACCCAAAGACTCCAAAGGCAATTTTAGTGCCACATCGAATAATATGAAGTTGATACACTGGCCGTTGATGGGTGGGCTGTTACATTTGGTATAGCGAGGAGGGGACTGGGCGGGGCCCAGGCCCTTCCTCGCTGTACCAAACGTAACAGCCCACCCATCAACGGCCAGTGTACCAATCACCGTATTGCTGTATGATGACTCGTTGCTCTGCGGTTGTAATGTGGCGATTAAAGGGTTTAGCGACATTTTGAAAACTGGCACTCACGACGTTATGGTTTCGCTACTAGTAGGCTACCTATGATATACAGCTGTTTCATTGATTCCGTCATTTATCACTTGTTTAATGAAACACAATTCTCAAATCAAATCATTGCCTTTTTCTCTTGCGACAACCTGCTTGACCGCTCCAAAGTTCGCTCGGCGATCGAGGACATGAGTTTCAGCTTCCAAGCTGCATAAACAACCGTTTGTCATTAATTGTCTGTTTAGATTTTTAAACTGTGATGACGTAAAGCGCTTGGTGGGGTTTCGCATCGGCCATGCAGTGACAAACGGCGCATAGCGGCCTTTGTGAAACGAAGTAAACGTCAAGCCTTTTGTGCCGCGGACACTGCAGACGTAGACGACTTTACTGAATCTGTAGATGACGCACTGTTCAAACAAACTATTGCAAATCCTATTCACGTCTTAGTCTATCTTCTCCCAGACATAACAGATGTGCATTATCACTTTACACCTAGACGTCATTACACACAACTTATACCTAAACTCTCTAAACTGTATGACACTCATTTTATTCATCGCATGTTATAAGCAATCGTATTGACATTTTCTATCATTTTCATATTCTATTTGATGCGTTTTGTCATCATTTCATAAACGAATATGATGGATGGACGGACGATTATTAACTGTGTTCATTGCTTATTTTTTTGTTATTTGACATTTCATTTGTACTCTGTCATTTCTACTCTCATTATGATGAATAAACTTTATCATTTCGGTTTTATCCATTTGCATTTGTTATTTTTGGAATTAAAATGTTATTGTACTGTATTGTTTCTGCAAGCAGAGTTACTACTGAGAGATTAAACACCGCAGTAGCTGGACAGTGTCTATATGAATGTGTTCGTATGTATAGTGTGGTAGACGCGGACGTGACGCCTCCGCAGTTCACGACGCGCCTCGAACCTGTGACTGTTGTCCGCGGTGAAAACGCCAAGCTGCGTGCCGCCGTGACAGGTGATTGATTTATCACGTTCTTCACTAACTGCATCAGTCAGTTCCTGATCTCTCCTGTCACTACTTCCTGTATTTAACATATCGGATATCATACCAGCTGCTAGTTGCAGGCTTATTCGGCACAGCTTTGGCAATTATTTTTATTATTAAGTCAAAGAATTAGAACCCGTCAAAGACGCGTAATCTCACTGCCCGAAGAATAGCTCACAACCTTACTGAATGACCTTGAACTCTGTGAAAAATGACCTTGACATTGACCTGTGATCTTGACGTGCAAACTCGTCCGATATTTGTCTCCAGTCCGTTTAACTACCGAGCAGAAAGGATGCAGATATCTGCAATAGTTTTCAAGTTGTCATGCAGACAGACATACAGACACACACACAGACCTCTAACCAAATGAATCGTATCCGTATGCACGTGCTTATATTCATATTTATTATTCATATTCATAAATTTAAAACGAGAGCAAACATATACTAAAATAAAATGATACAAATATACGCTAAAGTTTATTGTATATACAGTGTTATTTGTAGAACCACTTACGTATAACTAGTACTATTATTAAAATTGATAACTGTATGGCAATCAAGTCAAATCTGAAAAAAAATAAGAGCGGCTTCATACAGACACTCAGCTGAAAACAGCACTACCTTGCTGCTACGTCACCAGTGCCAGAATATCCTACCCACACTACTGTTGATACGAATACGACTTCAAAGTATTTAACGTGTAATCAAAAAACTGACTGATTACCAGCTTAGTCTACCACACGGGATCAGAAACTGAAAAGAACTAATGATAAGAAAATAAAAGAAACCAATGAGCATAATAAGCAGTATAAGTCCGAGAAGGCAGTCCAGGGGTAAGGTACCATAAATCTATGGTGGGAAAGACTTGTGAAAAGGTAGGTTTTGAGCCGAAAGTGAAAAAGAGAAGGAGTTAAGGAGGGTAGAAATGATGATGATGTACATGAACTGCCATGAGTGAAATGCGGTGAATGTGAAGGAGACTGATTAGTAGGCTGACGAAGTGAGACAGGAAGCTGATTCCTGAGATGTCAATCAATCAATCAGAAGAGGATTAGAGTGACCAAAGTAACAAATGTTACTGCGAGACCACTATGTGGTGATACAAAACGAAATCAGCGATTTGTAATTTTAAAAAGAAGATAATGACGGTCGAGAAATTTGTGGCAGACGAGGAGGAACGAGTGTTTCGAGGGGGCTGAACAGAAATAAGTTTTTTGATGTGATTTTCCCCTTACTAACTTACTTTCTTGTACGTTTTGGTGTACAGGCACTGAGGTGGGCGTGTCGTGGTTCAAGGACGGCAAGCTGGTCAAGTCGGGAGACAAGGTGAAGGTGGGTGCTGAGGGAGACGAGTACTTCGTCGAGCTGATCGAGTGTGACGCTGATACAGCGGGCGAGTACACGTGCACGGCCAGCAATGTCGCCGGCGACGCCTGCTGCACCGTCAATGTCATCGTCACAGGTGCGTGTCACGTGGTCACAGGTGCGCATCACGTGGTCACAGGTGCGCATCACTTGAACGAGTGGGACAGTGAGTCACTGAGTGACGTCATCGTCGAGGACTGTCAATGCTTCTTCTATTTCCATTGTTTCATCAAATTTTTTTGTGGCAAATATGCAACAATTATACAAACGAGAGGCCGCCAACGCTCTGAGTCTTTGAAAATTTTGTAAGTCACTCAATGTCATGTCTCCATCTTGTTTTGTACCGTTTCTGAGATATTCAACGTGGAATAACGGCGTGCCCTTGAAATCTGGGTTAGGGGTCGTTCAAGGTCGTGGAAAATGACACCATTCGATACATCACCTGCGACTTCCTATTAGTCAGCCACGTTAAGTATAGCTCTACGTTGTACCATTTTCGAATTGTTTGTCATGTTATGTTAATGATGGATTGATGGATGTTAAAGAATATCGTGACCTTGAAATCTCGGTTAGCAGTCACTCGAGGTCATTGGAAATATACGAGTTACCATTGGCACTTTACAGTAACTATGGCCATATCTTGTATCTTTTTCTGAGATAGATCGACATATTGGTCGAAAATTGTGATTGTTTCATACCCCACCTGCATTCGACGCCCCCGTTAAGGGGATCCGTCGGAATTTCGCCACAATATTTTATACGCAAAAACCAGAAGAGTGGGGCTACCAGAAGATAGACGTTTGAGGGCATGTTTAGCCGTTTTAATGCAATACATGAATGTGACAAACAGACAGACAGACGTGACGGACACTGCGCCGTGGCATAGACCGGAAGGCCACGCTAAGCACAACGTTGCACGACAATAAAATTACACAGTATGCGTGTAAAGGCAGACTGCAGTTTTTGCCGCACGATGCAATGCAAGCGCGGCATATGATGTTATGCAGTGTCTGTCCGTCTGTCTGTCACGTTCGTGGACACTGTCGAAACGAATAAACATATCTTCAAAATTCTTTTACCGTCGTGTAGCCACACCGTTCTAGGTTTTCCTTACCAAACATCATGACAATACTCGACGGCGACCCCCCTAACGGGGCGTCGGATGCAGGTGGGGTAGGCAAGAATCGCGATTGTTGAATATCTGGCTATCGGATAGATGACGGTCGTCGGTGCAGTAGTGTATAATGGTGCACGTCTGTTTACGGCACAGAAAGCCACGCATCAGAATATGCTGAAGAGAAGAGAACATCCCCTAATTTAATTTGTGCAGCGGTAAATCTGAAGCGAGAGTAACTAATAATAAAAGACGGCACTTGACGTATCGTGCTGTTGGAGCTAACTACTGAGAGACAGGAAGCATCGCGTGACCTCTCCGTCACAGCAGAACTACTTATAATAATTAAGTCCTGTTCTAAGTGAATTCACAAGACCACGACCAAGAAAAACACATGACACCTTAAGACTAAGACTAAGATCAAAGGATGACTCCTGAAGACCACGACCAAGAAAAAACACACGGCTCCTCAGACTAACACTTAGATCAAAGGATGACTCTTCAAGTCTACAACCAAGAAATACACACGACACCATAAGACTAAGCCTAAGATCAAGACATGACTCCTCAAAACCAAGACCAAGACCAAGAAAAACAGATGACTCCTCAAGACTAAGAGTAAGATGACTCATGATGCATGACTCCTCAAAACTGATATTGAGATCAAGATATGGCTGCAGTCCTCAAGACCAAGACTTGGATCAAAACATCAGAAATCTGTCTCAAGCCTGTTTTGAGGCACGACACTCTCTCGAGACTTAATGCTACTACTATTTTATTTTTTACTGAGTGTTATCTTCTGTACCCATTACACAAACCTTTGCATATATGATCGTTGATTGTTGAACGTTGAGGACGTGACTGGTGTGAGCAGAAAGAATAGAAGAGAAGAAGGAAGTGGAAGAACTGGAAACTGTGGAGGTGGAAGAGAAGAAGCAGTACAAGAGATGCAGACTTCGAGAACATTACACTTGTATTAAGACTCAAGTATCATTAGAGAAATCTGACGTTGTGGACGTCCTCGATGATCAGCAGGAGAAGATGTGGCTGGTTCGACACTCTATCGATACACAGAAGGTACTCAGCCTTCACGTTTCGTTTATGGCTGATTTGGTTATTTTTACACTTTTATGTAACCCCAAAAGTCAGTTCACTTTGTGATTGCTCACAAAAAACATTCGAAAACGTTTTTGTTTGTCGAGGAATAGGCTGCGGCACTTAGTGACTCTTGGTTTTAGGTGCCAGATATAAATACTCTTACTTACTTACTTACTTACTTATTCAGCAGTTAGCTGAATCAGTTTGTATGCTTCTGTTAACGAAACATACATAAAATTTGTCTCGTTATTTATTTGCTTATTACTCCGCCAAGGCTGGCGGAGTACTGTGATCATTCGTTCTGTCCGTCTGTCCGTCTGTCCGTCTGTCTGTCTGTCTGTCTGTCTGTCTGTCTGTCTGTCATTCTGTCTCGTTCTGTGAGCAGTATACCTCATGCTCGCGGTAACGGATGTCGACCAACCATAGTAGGCACGGGCATGGTGCGACTTTCCAGAAGTGATTAACTTTTGGTGGTGATGCCATCCCGGATACGGAATCTGGATCGCTCTTCCATTTCTCTCACCGTTGTGGATTAGGGGATTTAGAAGATTTATTAGCATGACACAGTTACCAGCCAGTTTTTATGATACTTGGCGAAATGACTCAAACCGACAACAAATTCATTACATTTTGGGAGCTATCCGGCAGACATCCGGATCGAGATCCGGATTAATCCGGAAATCCCTGATCAGATTTTGGCCTTGGCAGAGTTTACGCTCTCTGAGTGCTTTTGTTTATTTTTGGTCACTTTTTGCTGCATTATGACATCGAGTTGTTGCAGTGATTTCATGAAGTGGTTAATCCGTGTTCTGTAACATATGAACTGTGATAGCAGTTTACACGTTTATCAGCTATTGCAGTACGGTACGAACGTGTATGCTGATACTGTCGTTTTAAACAAATTTATAACCGTTGAAGCCACGGTCAGTTTTATGACTTCGTCTTTCACAATCAGCAACAGTGAATGTTTGAAAATTCACACTGACGTAAGTTGGTTGTATCTTGTTCTTATGATAGGCCTACGTAAATGATGTGCTTGAAATAAAGATTAAATTTAAGCAAAACAAACAATTTAATAGCGTTCATATGCTACGTTTTCTCTCTTGACTTGTATAATACATATCACACAAAACAAGTGTGTCAGCAAGATGTATACCCACCACGCGTATGTACGCAGGGTGTTGTTTTGTGTACAGGAGTGCTACGTCCCTGTGGAGCTTCTGATAAGCGAGGAGGAAGCTGAGGAATTTGAAGAATGGTCTTCTGAAGAGGAAGAGATTGTTGAGAAAACTGCCGAAGTTAGTTGGCTACTTATATGTATTAATGAAAAAAACTTAACAGTTTAAAACGGTGTGTAAGGACGACAGTCATTACCTCGCAGAACTAAAACAGCAAAAATCAAAAAGGCTGATATTACTTTTGCAGCACATTG
>Ga0209339_1000991_pt1 | contig 11434 bp, 5 predicted proteins | sample OlaalgELextract3_FD_187376 | JGI IMG/M metagenome (GOLD analysis project Ga0209339, IMG submission 187376) | Olavius algarvensis symbiont microbial communities from Tuscany, Italy - Type A ELBA extract 3 (SPAdes) (version 2) | ecosystem: Host-associated > Annelida > Digestive system >...
GCACATCGGCGGCGTATACGTCGCAGTCAATCGTACTTGTTACTATCACGAATACTCGTGTCCTTACCAGAACATCGGTGGTCAATGTTTTCGCTACCGATCATGTGGCCAGCATTCCTGCGACACTTGCCGCATTTTCGGAGGCCATTACGTAGCAAACACCCGTTGGTAAGTGATATACGTAGCCAGAATCTCTGTGGTGCATTACAAAGTATATTGTTTTGATGATAATACAAACTTACTGCTACTGAGTTTAGCATAGTGATGTCATTATCTTACACTGGTGACAGCTGCACTGGTATTGTTATCGGTCAAGTGTGTGTTTGTTATGATGTTTATAGTCGTGTTTGTACCAAAAAATAGTTGCAGCTGTCGTCGCGAAACTTTCATGAAACTTTCAGGACAGACGGACACCAATAAAAACTATCACCAAGCATATGCTGGATGGTATTGAACTACGGACTTTCATGGAACGTTTTTATAACATAACCCATAGATTCCTCCTAAATATATTCGGATCAGCCCATTATAATTACCGACATCGACATCAACCAGATTCATCATCCGTATGAATCCGACACTTTGCTGCATTACACTACGGGGCTTTGTTGTTTACGAGCTGTAGGCTAATATCTACCTTTTCATTTGACGTTTCGTCATTCCAAACTACAGCGTTTTAACTTTGCTGTAATAACTTTAATAATTCAACTATAAACGATCAATACCGACAAGGGAATGAAGCTACTACATTTCAGCAACCCATGCAATTATGTCTGCTGTTTTTAATCAGGCCATACGAGGTAGTAGATGTAACATAATGTAATTAATGTAAATTTTAAAATTTACAGGGCGCAGTAAGAGGTACGAACTACTTCTAGAGCGCCAACATAGTCAATGTACACATAGTAACAAGCTCTACAGGCTAGACAAAGACAGTTGTAGACTCTAGAGAAACAATGACGTTTCATAGATATATTACTCCTCGAAAAGTTAACGAACACTAAAATAATCGCTCGAAGTCGTCGAAGGTCATTGTTGATGTTGTTAATCGAAATTTCTGGTATGACTTCCTATTAGTAACATATCGCAAGTTTAGGCATATTTTTAATTTCAACCCTTTTCGAGACATAGCCATCGATTGATGCAAAATCAATACTTTTTATACCCTTTTCTATACATAGTCACGTGGCGAAAAAGCCGGCGAATATTTTCATGATCTTTTTTCTACAAAAGACCCAGATCCTGTTTCACCAGGTGGTATAAAGAAATTTCAAAAAAACTTAGCTGTTTGGCCAGTATCTCTTACCGAACCGTTTTTGAGGTATGTTTCTCCTCGTGAAGTCAATATGCGCTAAAATATCCGCTCAAGGTCATTGAAGGTCATCACCAGTGTTGTCAATCGAAAACCTGGTACGCATGGCTTACACTGATGTATAGCAGCTGCAGCTTTCTTTAACCATTTTCGAGTATTACACAACCATGAATCGGTTCATAGCCTACACTTTTCCATAACTTCCTTCTGTATAGCAACGGCTTATATTTGTTTTAAGGCTATATACCTGACTAGCCTCTAGAAGTAGATGTCTGTGTTAACAAAACATGGATAACAGTGAGCTACAGTGATCTTTTTTCGACCAGTTTTGTTTCTGTTAAATGGAAGTTCGCTAATTTTTCATCCAATCTGAACGTGCTGTCGTTGTGCTGTATTCAGTTGCTACTATTCGTCTACAGACTGCAAGTATTTCTTGAATAACGAATGCTATGAAAACTACACGACCCTCCACAACGCATCCACGTGCGACACGGTTCTCAGCGGTTACTTCTTGAATGGTCGATGCTACTACCGAGTACCACAAAACTGTAGTGCCGGACACTATCTTCAACAGTGCACGTGTTATCCAAATCGGTCGTTGACGTTCACCAACACCACGTGCAACAACATCGGCGGGTTTTATACCGACGGGTACTGCTACTATGTGGCATTCAGCTGCCTTACGCACGCTATCAACGGACAGTGCTACCGTTGGGTAAACACGTGTTTATAAAATTTATATACTAGGCGTAATATATACGATACAATACAATACTTTGTATTTAACGTGCAGTAAAAATCTGACGACTTTTCAGCTTAGTCTACCACATGAAATAAACAAAAAATTAAAATGAGAAACTAAAAATAAACTGATAGGTCCGGTCCAGTCCCATTATCGTGAAGTATGTTGCATTTGATTAAGGCAGTGCATGCGTTATTCCCCAACTGCAGTACATATGCCACGTCCGATGCCAAACTGAAACGACAGATAAAATCAAACCTGTTTTACATTGTGCCAGTTTACGCTGTGACGCTAAAATGCAACATTTTGTTTTCCCAATAACTTCGTCAAACCGCGTTCTACTTCGACCGTTTTTGACAAACAGGTACCTTGTTAAATTTGCGACAGACAAAGGTGCTGTTCTTGCTCATTGACAACGTTCAACGTCCCTCGCTATTTTTGATTATCTCTGATAAATGTGTTCGTGCATTACTCTACATATACCTTCATACCACACTTCATACCGTATGGGGCAGGTAGCAGTTAAGCTACCCAGCACTGAGGCCGCCTTATTTATGGGCCCGTTACGCAGTCCTGAGGTAACCAGTTGGTTATTGGACTTGGATTCCAAAAAATTGGCAAAATGGAACTCCAAATTATTGTAGCAGTGAAATGTAGATTAGTTTTATTATTCTCCTTTCACAAAGGGAACAATGAAATATGAACTGCTTTGCAGTTGGTTATTGGACTTAGATTCCAAAAATGGAAGTCCAAAATACTGCTTACATTAATTCTAGCAAAACATCTACCAATAAAATGTAGATTAGTTTCGTTATCCTCCTTACACAAAGGGAATAATGAAATCTGAACTCCTTTGCATTAGAAGTAAATGCCAACTAAGGATATTACAACCAGTCAAAAGCAGTAGCTCTGCTGTCACAAAGAGGCCGCGCGATGCTTCGTGTCTGTCAGTAGTTAGCGTCAACAGTACAAAACGTCGAATAGAGTCTTTTATTGTTAGTTACGTAGGCTACAGATTTGTCACTGCGTGCAGTTAAATGCGCTGTTCTGTTGTCTTTGGCGTAACGTTGAGGCTGCTTGTCATAAACATTTCGTCGTCTTCTCCTGCAACCAACACCGCCGCTTACTACCAGCGATGTGTTATAACTTGCGAGACTGTGGCCGTCGTCCACCGGCGACCGTGTTTACAACACCTGGCCTGTTGCAGTGTTAACACAGGCAGTCAGGCCAGATGTAGGCTCAGAATCGCGATTTCTGCCTATTCCACCTGCATTCGATTCCCCCGTCAGGCGGGGTTCCCGTCGGAATATTGCTATGCCGTTTGGCTACCCGACGGTGAAAAATTTTGATGCTACGTTTATTCGTTTTGACAATCCACGAACGTGACAGACACACAGAGAGAGAGAGAGGGACACACACACACCGCATGACGGCATAAGCCGCGCTTATGCATAGCATAGCGCGGCAATTAGTCCAGTAGAACAGATCTCCCAGCAACAGAGGCGAAGGACTTTATCCTTCTTACCTAAAGCAGGGTAGCAGGTAACACTGTGTGATCCCATTTGACAAGTGGTGTCCCGTAGTTCTGAGGTGAATTTCACGAAGAACTATACGCTCCTTTACCTTTTTTACATTAGAGTTTGTTACCAATTAAAATATTATAACCAGTCAAGAGACAGACCAGTATTCTAAGATCCCGCTTTATCTCGGACATGATACAAGATAGGGTCACAGTTACTATGAAACGCCAATAGAAACTCGAACACGACCTACCGAATGGCGTTAACTTTCAATGACCTCAAGTGACCTCTTATCCAGATTTCAAGTTCTCGATATTATTCAACGTCAAACCGAAAATGGTACAATATAGAGCTATACTGACAATGGCTGACTATAGGCAGTCGTATATAGTCTATCGAAAGGCGCAATTTTCAGTGACCTTAAATGGCTCCTATAACCCAGTTTTCAAGGTAAAGAAATAGTACGAGATACAGACATAGGTACAATGAAATACTAATAGGAACTCTACTCAATGGTGTCATTTCGAATGATCTTGAGTGACCTTCAGTGACTTCGCGCAATATTCAGTGACACGAAACATCGCGCGGTTTCTCTGCGACAGCCGAGGTCTTCGTAAAAACTGCAATTGTATTGACCGCATCGACGCAACAAAACTTGGTATATATTGCAGGTTTCGTTGCAAATGACACGAGACACGTGTGACAACATCGGCGGATACTTTGTCAGCGGCATCAGTAACTCGAGCACTTCACCGGCGACGAACGTGTCGACTACCGTAGCTCCATCAACGACTAGAACCACTCTAGACGTTTGCTACTACGAATCCTTCAACTGTCCAGGTTACGCATACCGTCCTCAGTGCTATAACGACAGATCTTCGACAATGAGCTGTCCAACGTGTACGAACATTGGCGGCATGTTCGCTGCCAGATACGGCTGCTACTTCTACTCCAACAACTGCAGATACCTCTCTGCCGGTGGACAATGTCACACTAACAGGTGATACATTTTTACCGCGAGATGCTATGCATGGTGCGGACCGTGCTGTCGCAAGATGTAAGTCCGTCTGTCCGTCCGTCACACGCCGGTGTTCTATCGAAACAGCTATGACGTATTATCAAACTTTTTCACCATCGGGTAGTCACACCATTCTAATTTTTCCTTACCAAATGGTACGGCAGTATTCCGCCGGGTACCCCTAACGGGGGCATGGAGTGAAAGGGGGTGTGGAAAAATCGCGATTTTCAGCCAATATCTCGCTTTATGTCGGAAATAATACAAGATGGAGCTATAGTTCAATCAGACTGATAGTGAGTCGTATGTGGTCTATCGAATGGCGCCATTTTGAATGACCTTAAACAAGTTCTAAGCCGGATATCAAGGACACGCCATTATCTGACGCTGATTTGCGAGATCGTCGCTGCTGCTGTCTCTCGTTACGTCCGTGGTCTTGACACGGCTTGACTACGGAAGTGATGTTGGCCTGTCTACTAGCATTCCTACTCAACGTGACGTACGTGTGATCTCGGCTCGGAAGTAGGACCACATGACGCCTCTTGCTACTGTTCTCAACTCAAGCAGTTCATCATCACTTCTGTTCTCAAGAATCCCTCCCAGACAAATGAAATCTTTCCAGCTTCAGAGTACACACCGATTTAAAATCTCTCTACCATATCCAAAATTGAGCGCATTGTCAGGTCTCGCCTAACTGATCGTCTTACACAGAACCAGCTTTTAATCTATTCCAGACTGCTTGTGGAAATTTCATCCCACTCCACTGAAACTGCTTTTCTTTCCCTTCGTGATCACCTCCTCAATATCAACGCTTGTCAGCAAGTCCCACGTCTTGGTCTGCTTGATGTATAGTGACTAGTGCATTCTCTTGGATCACTTATCTCCGTGGATTGCAGTTGACGACACTGCACTTAATTGGTTTATATCCTATCATTCATGTCATCATCTATTCTGTGTTAGATGTTCACTTAACATCTTTGAATTTCATCAAATTTGCTATAGTGTACCACAAGCCTCAGTACTTGGATCACTGCAACTGTCTTCTAACTTCTAAGTTCACTTATCTCTTTACTGTCGCTGAATCACCAATGCTGCTGACACCCAGCTGTTCATAGCTTTCAGTCTCACAAGTTCAATGAAAGCATTTTTTTCGCTTACAAACTGCTCTCAGTACCGTTGCTGATTAGATGACTTCGAACCTCTGTCTTAACAGTGCAAAGATTGAATTTCTCTTAATGGGGTCTGAAGCCTCAGCTGGATAACACTCAAAACCCTGCGAGGCTGCGATTGCTGATTGTTTTACAGCCTCAACCCACAACCTTGGTTTATTCGTAATCTTCGTCAGTTTCGCTCTGTTCTTAACTTTGACACAGCTCACCCTATTGGCATATCAGTACACTCTAGGCCTGACTACTGCAACTCTATGTACTGTGGTCTTCCCAAAATGATCTTCTGATCCCACGTACCAGGACTACCATCTACGGTCCACGTAGCTTTGCCGTTTCCGGCCCGACGTGCTGGAATAATCTGCCGCCGCAACTGAAGTATGCTTCACTGCAGTGACAACGCAGCAGTTCTGTGACCGACTCAAAACTGTACTGTTTTCTCGTAGCTACGCGTGAGCGCTGCCGTCATGACTTTGTCATTAGGTCGCGTGGACACAAATTGGTACCGCAACTGATTTCTACAGTATCTCAAACTATGGAAACTATGGAACACCTAGATAAGTCGCTTTCAGAACATCCCGAATTTGCAACACAACAAATATTGATTTACCGCCTCAACTACTGCTGCTACACTACCTTGCCAATCTTCGTGCCGTTGTTGAAGTTCCCAGGTCCTCCAAACCTGACCATATTTCATATCCTTGCATTGGCTTAAGCTACAAGAACACATTTAATACCGGGCTATTTTCACCGCATAAGCTACTCCTGGTCACTCTTTCGCCCACCAGTTTAGTCGAGTCTCAGATCGCAGACCGCTTTTTTCGATATGCAGCACATCAATTCGTGGAATAAATTTCTTCCGTTTCGTGTTCCGTATTAGTGGGTTACGTTGCACAGCACAGCTACAGCTCTCCTCCATTCTCAGACTGTGATTACTGACCAGTTGTTCACATGTCTCATGAGGTCTTTTATTCTGGTCTTAAAACTCGCCTTTTCTTGAAGTCTTTTCCTCCGTAGCCTTGTCTTTTCCTACGTACAGATCTCACGGAATATTGACCAGCCGGTGCTTGGAAGTCTATAGCGGTTGTAGAATTTCGAGTGCGGCAGATCAGCCATCCCAGTTGGCTTTTAGGCGCACTACAAAATAGTCGTGCTAACTTACCTAGACAGTTACTTCTCTATGATCTGCGCCCTTCGCTGGTTGCGGATGCAGCAGCGCATAGAGTATAAACCGGTTGTGCTTCTCTATGGCTGTCTACAGTTCGTATTATAAACGTCACGTGGCTGCTGCGTTGTCTGGAACAGTTTACCAGCTGAAGTCACGTTGTCACCATCACTGCCAATGTTCACGCGCCACCTCAAGAGTCAAGACTGTAGGCCTACTCAGCTACTCTTCGTCCGTAGCCAGAGGGGGGGTTTGGGGGGTTCAACCCCCCCATTCGCATCGAAGCCGTTTTTTTCACAGCCGTAAAGTCACTGCTATTAAATATTATAACGTCTCTGTAACGACTCGAAGGACTATTAACTCACACAATTTGCGCACAACCAACCATTTGGGGCGAGTGGTGCGATTGCTAGCATGGTAGAATGCGTCTTGACCTGGATCCGTCAGCAATATTTTTTTTTTATTTTGTATGTTATTTTCATTTTCTAAGTTACATGTGCTTTGGTTAAAAGTCTACTGTGTCATCTGTATTAGTGTTATTTAGGGCAGCTGTTAGTGCCATTGTGAGCCTTGTTGTCCTGCTCACGGTGTACTTTCTACAACTATTGTCATTTTATTGCAAATTTGAGCAAATAAAGATTGATTGATTGATTGACTGAATATTTGGTTGTAACATTGCAAAATGAACCATTTTGTGCATTGTTGTTTATTTTCAACCAGTAATAAAATTACTTCAAAAGGGTGTCAGAGTGCATCAAAAACGTTTGATTTTGATGCAAAAAAATGCAAAATTTTTCTGTGAGAGGGCACAGCCCCCTCCCCAGGCCCCTCCCCCAGTGGGGAGGGGGACACCCCTCCCCACACCCCACCCTCCTCGGCGCCTTCGGCGCCTCGATCTTAACCCCTCCCCCCATTGTGAAATTCTGCCTACGCTACTGCTAGCAGGCTTTGACAACACGCCACCTAATCATCAGTTTGTTCATAATAATAATAATATTTGTACAGGTCACTAGACTATGATGCCAGCGAATGTCAGCTGATGGACGGCTACACGCATTCTGATGGATACTGCTACTTCACTCCGACTAACTGCAGCACGTACTACGTCAACTGCGAGTGTTATCGCAACTACTCGACGTCATACACCAACGCCACGTGCATCAACTTTGGCGGAGTTTTTTTCGACGGACATTGCTATGGTAATTACAACTTGGTTAGCAGAGAGTGAGTGCTATAATGGAAGGCATTATGCAGCCAGCAGTTACATACGCGGTGTAGATGAAATGCATTGGGCCTATAGTACGATATGATAGTATGTATTTAACGTGCAGTAAAAAGCTGACGGGTAGTCAGCTTAGTCCACCACACCGAACAAACAAACAAAATAAAATGTGAAACTAAAAATAAAATAATGAGCAATGAGCGTAATAGGTCCGGTACAGTCCCATTATCATGAAGGCAATAAGTAGTATTAAAGCCGCCCGATCACGTGATCGGAGTATCTGTTTTGCTAATTTGCTGTTGTTTCTATATTTTTCTTCCAAGGGAAATCTCGGAGATGCTACGCTGTACTTTTGCAAAATCTTTACAGGATCGTTACTTTATGGAATAATTTGATATCAGTAATGATATTCTGTATGAATTATTCAAAATTTCTTTCGGCAGCCCTCAAGGGGCCGTTGTACATAAAAAAAATCGCGATTTTTCACCAGTGTAGATCGTCATATCTCGGAAACGATTGAAATGGAAGCCGAATCGAATGATAATATTGTCGATGACCTTGAGTGACCTTAGTAGGTCATTGCAGGTACTCTAAACGTTTTCGGGATCAATACCTTAAAGGGACACTCCGGCGCAGATTGACCTGTATTTTTTTCTCGTTCAATAAAAAGTTTAATATATAACATTTTCACCTACAAAGTTTGGACTCCAAATTTCTGACCCCTTACGGTAAAAATTGAAAGTTTCATTCTGACGCTGGGAAATTCCGGACTTACGAACTCTGCCGGTAGGTCTCGCGCCGTCCGCTAGGTGGCGACTTCGTTTTCGTCCGCATTGCTACGATACGACGACTTATCCACGGTAAAACGAGCGCCTACTCTCCTAGGCTCAAAGCTATAAGGTTTCGCCATCTGAATTCTGTACTATAACCACGGATAACACTACAGTCTGCTATTTTTAGGCCTATAACCAGGAAATTACCAAAGATATACTGCGGGGAAAAACTCATTGATAAACTGGAAATTCCAAGATCGGACTAATCACCTATACATTTCGGGCTCAAATAATTATTTCGCAACAGCGCAATTAGGAACAATTTTGCTATAGAAAAATATTTCATAGTATATACTTTCCAGGTGGACCAAAAAATATATATGCAATTCTGCGCCGGAGTGTCCCTTTAAAAAGTACTGCTACATAAAGTATATAGTATATTACAACAACCGAAGGTTATACGTGATCTATCACTGCGACTGTTCATGCTCATTCTTCATAGACAAATGGCGATATCTCGTAAACGGTACAAGATAGAGATACAGTTGGAATAGACGACTAACAGGATGTCGTGTGTGGTCTATCGAGTAGCGACATTACCAGTGACCTTAAAGTGACCTTGAAGGTCATTTCAGCGGTCTTAAACATTTCTAAATCCATTATCTAGTAACATAGTATTTATTCGCTACGATCGCTTACTGACGAGTAGAAAATCGCACGTTAGTTATAATGTTTAGTGTCATAACCTAGTAGGGCTGTTCAAGGTCACTGGAAGTCACTACGGCCTATACTAAACAGTTGTTAATATAGCGGAAACGGTGCAAGATAGAGACATGATTAATACATACTACTATAATACGGACAAATATGTAACCTATTCAACTGTACCATTGCTGATCCATCCATCCCTCCGTGTATTCATTAGCACAATGTCTACATATGTGCAAACAACAACAGACCTGACAATGCTAAATGGAGCACCGAACAGAAGAAGGAGACCCTCTGTTGAAACTTCGGTGCTCCACAGTAACACACCTAAACACTGGTGTATATACATAATGATGCAACAGATCAAACAATCAACTACCAACTGTCAACTACATACAGATGGGGGTGACTGATAAAAATACAAAAGGAAAAGGAAAAAAGGTGCAACGTACATGGTGCATGGTGACCTTGAGTGGTATTTGAAGGTCATATGAGGTACCATAAACATTTTCATGGTCAGTATTTCGTACCATATATAATGTACGAAGCTAAATACAGCGATCGGACGTCATACCTGAGATATTGTTGGTACTGTCATATTCCACCTTATGGGCTGTTCAAGGTTATTCTTGATCACGTATGCTCCTGTTTCATAAACGAATGGGCACGTTTCGTACATAATACCGTACAACATACACCGGCCTAGTTGTAATGGATGACATACAGGATGTGGTACATCCTGTGTCGAACAGCGCCATTACCAAATACCTTGAGTGACGCTGAATGTCCTCTGAGCTAACTTAAGCGTTTCTATAATATCTAACATTTCGTAATAGCAGCATCTATTCGCTATGATACGCTTACATAGGAATAGAAAATTGTACTTAGGTTGAAATTATACGTGTCGTAAAGGACAGTTAAGAGAGTTTTAGTTAAAGGACTGATCAATGTCACAGGCAGTAACGTATTAGGCCTACGCTAAATACTAACCGGCACGCACATTCATAGGTATGACCGTATAATTGATGAAGTTAAGCACGTTCTTTCTACATCACACCTGACACTACTTTTGTTCGACGTCGAAATATTGAAGACACGCGACGGTCCAGCAGTGATCCAGGCCCAAAGCCAGATATTGGTAGAAAATCGCGATTTTGATATTGGAGAAACTAGATTTGTGTGACTATACGACGGTGAAATAATTTTGAAGATATGTTTAATCGTTTCGACAGAATACACGAACGTGACAGACACCCAGGCAGACAGACGGACGGACGGACGGGCATCGCACGACGGCATAGGCCGCGCTTACGCATAGCATCGCGCGGAAAAGATCGACTTCCACCGTCGCTGAGGGATCCAGTAGTGACATATGGAAAGTTGTGTAGGTAGCTGAAAAGTCACTTGTTTATTTGAGTTGAGACTGCGTCACACTGGGACTCTGTATTTCGCACGTCGGGTTTCATTCTTACTTACTTATCGACTTATCGAGGGCGGAAACATGAACATTTGTCCGAGCGGCATAAACCCTGGTGCGGCCGCTGTTTTTGACGCCAAGCTCGTGAGGATACGTACGATTTGCACCGGCATATGGTTTCTTTTAGCTCATTTTGCCGCGCGATGCGAAGCGTAAGCGTGGCCTATGCTGTCATGCGGTGTCTGTCTGTCTGTCTGTCTGTATGTCTGTCTGTGTCTGTCTGTCAAGTAAGTAAGTAAGTAACAATGTACTGATTAAGGTGACACTATCACGTCAAAGACATTGCAGGGGCACCGTATAAAATTAAAAAGAAAGAAAGAAAGAAAAGAAAAGA
>Ga0209339_1000992_pt1 | contig 11434 bp, 12 predicted proteins | sample OlaalgELextract3_FD_187376 | JGI IMG/M metagenome (GOLD analysis project Ga0209339, IMG submission 187376) | Olavius algarvensis symbiont microbial communities from Tuscany, Italy - Type A ELBA extract 3 (SPAdes) (version 2) | ecosystem: Host-associated > Annelida > Digestive system >...
CCGTGGATAGGGCTGACTCTATGTGTCTACATGGACGTCCATGCGTCTGGCTCCCGTTCGCTGCCGCGTGCTGCTACACTCTCTTCTACCTACTGATGATGCCTGTAGCTCGTCTAGTCTGTCAACGCCCGTCATCAATTTTTTTTCATTTTTAGGACCCCATTCGCAAACTTTCTGCTCTCCCACCCGAACTCCGTAGAATACGGTAATTGTAAAACAACTGCATTGCTGCCCTCGGCTAAATGTACGCGTCCACTCTTCGAACTGGCTGCGACGGGCGTCCATCCGGTTGGCATGATAACGTCACATGCCAGCGTCTAGTTATGTACTGTTTCTTGTTACTACCTTTGATGTGACGAATCATTATACTGTAGGCCAAATATAACATTCCAACATGTTAACAAGAAAATCTGCAGTATGAGATATACACAACCCCTTCATTTGCTCATCTCGGTCTTTACTCAAAGTAAATCAGACCATTGCAGCGGATTTACGGCCAAAAAAAACAATTTCGGCATTTTCGCTTCTTCAACCGTGATCTTTGCTCTTTTAACGTCCAAAACACAGCGGAGCGAGAGACGGACCACTGAGGAACATTTTCGTCTTTACCTGAAGTCTAAATCGAACCATTTGGGGACAGACCCACAGACAGACAGAGCCACGTGTCACGCCTAAAACAGTACCCGCCCCGCCCACCAGTGGTAACCAGGGGCAAGTAATAAACACTATCGTAATTTCACCAGCCGCGATAGTGAAAGCTGGTGTTGTGTTCAACGTGTCCGTCTGTCCACGTTCAACGTGGTTTTGAAGACGTGTCTTGTAGCGTGGACCACCACGTAAGTAGCTATTGAGTATTTTGACAGCTACGTGTTTGTACGTTCGTTTCTTCCGCCGAGTCAGAAAATCTCGTTAGTTGACATCGTAACTGACACATGCAAGTTCGACCACGGCTTGTCACACTTGCTACACTGGCTCGACGTCCCAGAAAACATCCACTACAGTACAAACTGGGAGTCACAGTGCATCGCTGTCTGCAGTACAAGGCTCCCGAGTACCTGCGTTTATACGAGTTGTAATAACATTGTTATAACCATGGGTGGCCAGCTTCGATAGGCATAGGCCTGTCTGGCAATCTGCCATTTGGTGTTGTACTGTTGTGTGTATATTTTCTGTTATTGGCAAATAAACTTTGAGTTGAGTCGGTCGACTGCTGTACACCAGTCTCAGACATTCCCAGCCGACGTCATTTACGGTCAGCTACTCAACATCATCTGACCGTACCAGGTTACCGGCTCAGCACTTTCAGCAGTCGGTCCTTCTCTGTCAAAGGTCCGACGGTCTGGAACTCGCTACCGGACAGTCTCTATGACCCGGACTCACCAGCAACATCTTCAGACAATCGCTGAAGACGAATCTATTTCGTCGTTACCACTCAGCACACACAGCGCAGTAGAGATGCTTCATGACTGCGCTATATAAACCCATTATTACGCCGCCGCTCGCGACAGCGGCTTAGTGGATCGGTGTTGTCCATCTGTTGTTTGTCCGTCGCCAAAATGCAAATAAACGCTATTTTCTCAAAAACTAAGCAATTTAGAGCTATAGTGTCTATTGTCGACCTATAGGAAGTCATGCAATTGAGCTTTTCAAAGAACCCATTATTGGATCCCTAAAATCCAAGATGGCTGAGATCCGCCATCTTGAAAATCGACAGGACGTTATTTTTTTCTGCCGACGGTGGTCCGATTTGGATAAAATTTCGGAGACTGATGCAGAATGACATGTCGACGGCGATGTGGTCGAAATCGAAACCAGACGTAGAATTCCAATATGGCGGACGTTTGGACGAATTCAATGACATGTCATCCCAGAGCCATCTGCCATACTGCAGGGTGCTGCCACCTGGCGAATTCAATGTCATGATTCCAGAGTTACGTGTCACATTGCAGGGTCCTGCCACCGGGCGAATTCAATGGCATGTCATCCCAGAGCCACGTATCACACTGTAGGGTGCTGCCACTTGGTGAATTCACTGTCACGATTCCAGAGCCAGATGCCACATTGCAGGGTGCAGTCACCTGGCGAAATCAATGTCATGATCGTGCCACATTGCAGGGTGTAAGAATTCCATCTGCCATATTGAAAATCGTTTTTCGCCATATTAAATTTTATTTTATTATTAATGCAGTTTACGCTTTGACAAGCGGCGGCTTTCGTATCGTCTCCTACTTGCATCGATTACATCAACTTGCATTGCAGCCATCAGAGATGCTGAAATAAAACTTGGCAGGTGTAGGCCTAGTTGGGAGTTGGGACTAAAATTCGGGTGGATTTCGATGACAGCTGTGGTAAGAGTATTTAGTGTATAATCAAGACTATGTTACGACTTCATTCAAGTGCTTAATTTCAGTCTGAACTAAGTAGGCACTTTTTGTTAGTACTGTAAATTATGACTCAACTACTAAGGGGAGTGACGGCAGTCACAGAAACAGCGGTGTTGTCGACAACAGCAACCGTTTTGTACGGCGGTTACAGAGCAGTGCTGCCACCTGGGGAACATAAGTGAATAACAACAACCACAGGCCAACTGCGGCGAGTTCAGTTAAGGAGCGCTATTGCAAGAGCGCTCTCGACAACTGCAAGAGCGGCCTTGATCGTTCTCTAACCCTTTTGCTCCAGGAGAGCTCTCGTAAAAAATGAAATGGCTACCTTAAACGAACACATACATCTATTCTGGCAGCAATTTTGAGTGACATTCTTGATCACAGTGACACGAATTTTATTTATATACTGTCAGAGAACAAAATCAACTACAAATGAGAAAGAATGACAGAAAGAACACTTTAAAGCAAACAAAACATCAAACAAAATCACAGTTTCTTTACAAACAAACACACGAATCACGTGACTAAAGCTGCTGGGATCGAAGTTTTTTTATGATCCCAAAAAATGAGAGCGCTCTCGTGGGAACAAATCGTTTACTTGAGGATCTTTCTTGAATATCAGGATCAATCCCAGAGCTCTCCTTAACTAAACTCGCCCCTGGTTAAATGCATCCCGATTACAAGAGAGTGGGTGGGTGCAATGGGCGGAGTTCAAATGGGCAGTGGGCACCTAGTACAAGCCCAGGGTACACAACTCACACCCAGCCACTGAACACGATGGTGGTGAATCTTAAGCGTTACGAAGAAGTAGCAGCAGCAGTAGGAGTGGTCATAGTAAATTAATAATGAATGCCATGTACTGGCTCATTATGCTGAACACTAGACTTTTATACACAACAAGTGAGAAGACATAGTGTACAAAGACTGCAGTGTTTTAGCCTAGCCAGAGTTTGGTGTAAAGCCGGCAAGATAAAAAGTCTGGGGCTGAGGAATGGAGCTTTGTTAATGCAAGCCATAAATTTTATGGCCAGGTAAATATATATATTACAAACTGCACTCCTTTTAAGAAACACACAACATAGAAAATTAGCAATTTTTAATGCCGTGCAGCTGACGCACTGCTGGAGCGGGTGCCATCTAAAACGAGAGAGAGATACTACACTGTGTTTCAAAAAAAAGTTCACCCCTAGTAGGACTTTCATGATAACAGTGTGAAATGAAAACCAATTGAAATAATATTTGGCAGAAATGTACCTGACAAAATTTGCAACAAAACTATATGCAACAAATGTGAGATTTATTCCTTGAGCATCGCTACTTCAAGTTTCAAAATGAGATTTAATTTTCTTCCAATTCAATAATGGAACAACTGAAACATCGCGATTCAGATAGCTTTTGTCATCGCAATATGAGTTGCTTCTACCAAGTCTTGCATCATAGGCCTATTACTTGCATGACAGGTCTTTGCTAATGTCACGGTCACGGCGTAATATTATTTTTACCCTTTTTTCTCTTACTCTCGATGGGCACGATCTGAAGCAACGTCTGATTGCCGAGTGGTCCGGTATGCAGCAGAGTATCGTCGACGACGCTGTCGATTAGTGGCACAAACGTCTGCGTTAATGCGTGGAAACGAGCGGTCGTCACTTCGAACATTTGCTGTAGGCCTAACATTGTAACTGGAACTTGTCTAATTTAGGCTGGCTGATTATCTGATATTTGGATACTTCGCTTGTTTGTGTTGCGTCGTTCTCCCTTGCGTCGCGTGACGTAATTGCATAATAAATTTTACCGTTTTTCTGTGCATAATATTCATGCACATGTTTTACCGTGTAATGAAAGGAATATACCAGTTTGCTGCAAATTTACTCAGCTACATTCCCGCCAAATATTATTGAAATCGGTCAACATCCTACTTAGTTATTGCGAAAAGCAGAAGGGTGAACTTTTTTTTGAAACACAGTGTATATATTGTCACTCACCAGGGGGCGACACTGCCACTGCCCTATCAGATATGGCATTTTATACGACATATGTTCAGTCATCACACAGCGACAATGCAATGGTCTTGGTAGAGTTTGCACTTGCTTAGTGCTCTTATTATTTTTTAAACCCTCGAAAAAACGAGGGTAGAAAAAAAATTGAAAGAATGGAGAGGCTAATGTTCCGAGCGGTCGTCCAACTCAAAACTATTGTGCAACAAAACAGAATTGAAACGAAATAACAAAACAGAAATGTGTTGAAACAAAAACGTGGTTTCCCTGTCGTCTCCAGACACACGCGAAATCTTCCGACCAAGGTCGGCTAGGAACTTGCGGGCCTCCGAGTTCATGGGGCCAAGAGACTCCATAGCAATGGGCTGGAAGATGTACTGGTCTTCCAGTGCACTGTATTTCGCGACCTTATTATTATTATTAATATTCCGCGAACAATTAAGTACAAATCAGTGGAATCTAAAAAGTAAAAAGGAAGGAAGTAAAAAAGGAAAAAAAATAAACCTTCTCATGCAGTGGACGGAGGACACGATGGATGTGCCAGACAGCAATCGATCAGGATCAATGACAATGAAATGTGTCAAGTCCGTAATATGACAAACGCCTTCGCTGTCAAACTGACCAATGATGTTCACCACATCACCAGGATTTACGGCTGTATCATACCTTCCACATGCACAGCAGATCTTTTGTTTCTTTCTTTCTTCTATGGGGTGACACACGCTCCCTCGCATGCCAGCGCTGAGGCCTGCCTACAGGCTGGCCCAATGCGCAACCCCAGGGATGCGACTGTGTAGTGCAGCACGACACCATCAGGCTAGCCTAATGGTGTGTGTAGTGTAGTTGTTGTGCGCCCTCCCTTTTTAGAGAGGTGTGTATAAAGGCTAAGAAAGGAACAGGAGAGAGAAGTGGAGAGACCATGTGCCATGATATTTACCCTGCTCAGCCTATAACCACTGTTTCTCTGGCAGCTACTACCTACTGCATGATGGATGGCCTTAGCTCCCTCCGCACGTCGCACCGTGGGCCCCAGGGTCCAATGTAGCGACGCGTGTAAACAGAGCCATTAATGACCGATCTGTGCATACAGCAAGACGCCATCTGTTATCAGTGGTTCAAGCAGCGACTAACACAGAGCGTCTCTAAACCCAGCATTAGCCTGCCAATGCAGCAGATAGACATGGGTTAAAATTCCACTCCACCGAATACCAAACACAACAACAGTTGAAACAGGCAGTTTATCCAGTGACAGTTCAGCGTAGAGATATAGGCAGTGTAAGGTGGTTGCATGTTAACCCTTTAATCGCCACACGTCGCAGCATGTTTGGTCGTCGGGCTTTCTCCGTCGTGGGTCCGATGGAATGGAACTCGCTTCCAGACTCTCTCCGGGACCCTGCTCGGAGTAATGACAGTTTCAGATCGGCTTTAAAGACTCATCTCTTCGCAGCGCTACAGGACGATTAGCGCATTAGAGGCACTGCGTACGTGATGCGCTATATAAATACACGACTGCTACTACTACTACTACTATGGTAAATATCAGTCTCGGACAGATCTTCTCTCCTTTTGGGGGCGGTACCCCCGGGGTATCCCCAAAATCCAAAATTTTGGCCCTTTAGAAAACTGAACATCTCCAAAATGGTAAGTCGCAGTGTTAGACGTCAATTACAGCTTAAAATGAGCTCGACAGCAGGGCAGTTTTCTAAAATGTATAGCATGGGATGGTGGCCCCCGAGGGGAGTCAGTCCCCTATGAGAAAAAATATGTACTTTTTGCTTGGGGACAATCTTGCGCCAATTGGTGTAAAAATTTTCATTATGGTACATATCGGTCCCGTTTTGGGAGCAGTACCCCCAGAGGATCCCCAAAATCTAAAATTGTGGCCCTTTAAAGACCAAATATTTCGAAAACGATAAGTCGCAGCATTACATTTCAATTACAGCTTAACATCAGCTCAATGAGTCGTCGACGTCGTCGTTTCTGGCATGCAACTCAGGATTGCGTAGCGCCACACATCAACACCATCCTCCACAGAGGGCGGTTCTGAGCCAAATCTGCGGCTTTGGGGAGCGTAAGGTGGTGTTGTTTCAGATCCTGTTGGACGGTGCTGAGCCATGTGATGCGGGGACGACCTAGTTGGGGAGGCTAACAGGATCCTCTTGGCATCTGCGTTGTCATCCATGCGCATAATATGCCCAAATAGGGTAAACTGGCGCGACTGGATTACAGCAGTGAGTTTGAGTTGCTTCGTTAGCCTCCGTACATCATCATTCCGTACAAATTGGTACCATTTGATGCCAAGCAGCATATGCAGATACCACTGGTCGAGTGCATCGATCTTACGTGCGTCCGTCTTAGATATCGCCCAGCAGTCCGAACCATACAGGAATATTGGTAAGATGCACGTGTTGTGCAGCTTCATCTTCGTTGAGACGGCGAGCCGTGACCTCCAAATCTGACTTTCTAAGCTCTGCATGGCTCGATGAGTGCTTTCTAGAAATTTACTTCACAGGGTGGTAGCTGCCAAGGAAGTGCACCCCCCGTATGGCAGGTTTGTGTCATGCTGACGCACTTGTTAAAAAGAATCAGTTGAGAACAGATTGTGATGAGGCAACGTACACTGTCAGCGATGTTGCTGAGCTGAGACAAGCAGCGCAGACAACACCAGTTGTCGGTCGGTCTCAATGCTCGTGAGAGCTCAACATCAACAGAACTGTGTCAAGCTCACAACTGACAGACAGCCTAGATTATTGGTCTCGCAGTAACATTTGTTACTTTGGTCACTTTAATCCTTTTCTGATTGATTGATTGATTGATTGATTGACTCTGTGCACTCTTGTCACCCTTCATCAACAGTGTAACAAGGTGTTTTGGTAAGAGATGTGAGCATCAAACATATATGCAGACAGACCTTGCTTCATCTGGTAGCGCACAAGTACAACTGGACTTTCTAGTTCCATTACCACCTAAAACAAACATCACATTATGTAACAACCATCGTCAAAGTCTCGATAGCATGGACAATCCTAATACTACAGGAATTCAAACGACACAGGAAGCCATACGTCTAAGTGTAAGAGTATACAATCATCAACATTTTTGACACCATACACATAAAATATTAACAAGTGCATCAGCAAGATGCATATGCGCAATATGCGGGGTCCAATAAAAACTACAGTAAAACTTCATTACTGCGGACCCGGATATAACAGACACTCGGTTTATACAGACTTTTTCCTACTCCCGGCCAGGTCCGTATTAATTCCCATGTAAGATACTACGGTTAGAACAGACTCTGATAGTACGAACTTTCCTTTACTACAGACCAGTTTACCCATCCTAGCCCTACAGAGAATGCTGCATACATCGGACTAATTGCTCATGCCGCAGCTGTTGGCAAGACGTAATGCGTTATGCAACTCGGGTCAGATGCGATCAGACTGTGTGCTAGTGATGAAGGTGCGGTGTGAGATGAGAGGCCGGCTCAGCTTCAGAGGCAGGTGTCCCGTTCACAGTCAGTGCCAACCTTGCAGTATCTTTGATCAGTGCCGTCTTCTTTACCCCACCCACACGCGCCGCTGGCATGGCATCCATCCTCTGTCGTGCACATATAGCCTAGAGGCTGCTGCTGGATGTTGAAGCTGACCGCATCATGGCAGTAAACCGAGTAATGACCGGCAGTTCAGCTACATTTTAAGTTTGTGGTCCGTTGGTGGCGCCAGCTGTGGAAGTTGAGTGACACAACTGACTGTGTGACCTCGTGTCAGCATCTAATAAAATGCCAGGTGTGCATCCCATCAATCAAACAGTCGCCGACATTATTAACACAGTCGACGCAAGTTTTAACTTGGTCTCGGTTTAATCACCGCTGAAAAACATAGAAGATCAGCGCTGGATTTAGAGACCAAAGTCACCATTATAAACGACACCGAACAGGCAAAAAACTGTCCATTATCTGTTGTACATAAAACCTTGCTAAGCAAACGCCAATACGATTTGGCGAGATCAATACATAGCCTATTTTGGATATAACAGACTGTGTGGATATAACTGACTTTTTGGACGGTCCCTAAAAGTCCGTTCTAACGAAGTTTTACTGTATGTGTAACGCTCCCGTCCCCTTCCAAGGGCAACATCTCCATTGCTGATTGCACGCCTCTAAATACTTAAAACTATTAAAATTAATGCAAGCGTTGAATGCAGGTATTAAAAAAATAGCGACTCTAGACAAATATCTGGTCGATCACTGCTGGACAGTTGCATGTGATCATTATTTGGACGGTGGTCCAGTATAAGTTATAGCACATGAGCATCAACCGTCGCACACTACAAACAAATGCTGCCATGCTACGCATCAGTGATTCTTGTTTATGGCAGACGATGCCAAAAATACTAAAAATGCAACATAATTTTCCTCATAATACACTCCCCTAGGGGGCTACCGCCCCGTGCCTTACATTTTTAGAAAGCTTCTGTTGAGCCGATGTTAAATCCTGATTGACATGTAATGCTCCAACTTAATTAACGGTCAAATGGCAAAAATAAGTGTCTGAGAGGCCAAAAATGGTCCATTTAAAGCCATTTTTTGACCCCATTTTGGAGACCCCTAAAGATATCACCACCAAAACGGGAGAAGACACGTCCGGGATGCTGCTCTACCATCATTGGTTAAATATCTGTTCCCAGAAAAAGAACAAAAATCAAATTACAGCAAACTTAATATCCTCAATAGGCTATACTAGTGTAGTGCAGAGGACTATTTAATTCATTGAACCATTACATTTCTGAAGCAAATATTCAACGACTCACCAGCTCATTAGACGTCGGTATTTGCGTGATGCCGTCGTACACAGCCCTCGCCTGCACACAAAGCATATTCAAATGTCAATGCCACAAAGCTAGCTCACAGACCAGACATGATCGTGATGCTTGCCCAAGACTGACAAATACACAGGCGCAGTAATGAAACTGTAGGCAACTGTCTGCCATCTGGGGCACACAACTTCCTGTTAAAGTTATAACAAGAAACTCCGCTGTTGCAGAGAGAGCGTAGGACGCTTCTTGTCATTGAATATTTTGCTAAGTCACTCAAGATCATTCGAAATGACACTGTTGAGTAGAGCACCCCTTTGGACCTTCGACTACCACATGGAAACATCGTAATCATTCTGTGATGTAACCCCTGGGTTGTAGGCTGGTCACCGGAAGGTATGTTTTAGGGGTTTTGAGGGGGAAAATAGGCCGAAATCCGAAACTGGGCAATTTTGCCGTCCCGTAGATCCGCAACCGTACGTCGTACAAAAAGGTTGACCGATCTCGGAAACTCACTGGCCCTTGGACTACAATGTGGAGTAAACAATATATCTCTGCAGTGCATCCTGTGATTTGTAGCCTGCTCTGAGTGACATCAAAAGTCGATGGAGGCATAACTGGAAGTCGACTCAGGTGGCCAATTCTCACCTAGTGTGTGACCCCACAATCCGGCAACCGGGTTTAGACCTCCCTCGGCAACAGTGGTCTCTGCTGAACCGTTTTCGCACGGAACAGGGACACTGCGGTGCCTGCAGAAGGAAATAGCGACTTACACACACTGATCTGTGTCCTTGTGGCGAGACCCAGACGATGTCTCACATTGTCGAATCCTGTCCCCTGACAAAACTGAATGGCGACTTATCTCGGCTACACTCTGCGGATGAAGACGCTGTTTCGTGGCTGACCAGTTATGGCTAATGAAACGCATACGAGAAGAAGAAGTGAGGTGCCCATTTGACCGACATTCGATTTCAGATTTTGGGGGCAAATGACCCCTAAAGTGAACATTTTCGAAAATGTCTTTCCGGATCTATTTACGAAACACTGAATTACGTTTTGTGGCCAAATTTGGTGAAAATCGGCCGCTAAAGTTGCCGAAAGGTCCTCTGGATTACCACACAAAAATACTTGCGCTCTGCGGAACTCATCCCAGCCCCCATTTTTGCGCCCTAAATTCCCTGAACGTTGTGACCCCTTGACCTGTCCACGTATACCAAATTTGGTCCAGATCGGTTGCGGAAAGATTGATTTTTCAGACCCCCAAAGTAAATACAACATAGTGTTGAACAGATTCATTCAGTTAGTACGATCAATAACGTAGAAACTTCTTACTTTACACAACTAAAATATGTTACCTAATGACAACGTTTTGATGTCCGTCGGACATCTTGATCACATCTTGATTGTTTACAGCTTAATGGAGCACGGTTGAATGCAAACCAAAATTTTGGAAGCGGTATGTGGACGATGTTTTGGAACTGATAAACAAGGGTCAGGTGAGGAATCTTACAGACCACATCAACATCATTGATCCCACTGGCAACATCAAGTTCACCTACGAAGAAGAGGACGGCAAGCAGATCAGACACTCTTCTAGTCCGACGGGAAGATGGATTAGTGAAACTTCTGGTATATAGAAAGAAGTCACACACTGACCAATACCTCAACTTTGGTTCTCATCATCCTCTGAACCATAAATTAGCTGTAATCAGAACGCTATTGGAGAGATGCTACAGCATTGTGATGGAAGAGGATGACCAAAAGAAGGAAGAAGAACACGTTGCTAAAGCGCTCAGGAAGTGTGGCTACCCTCCCTGGACCATCGATAGGGTCAAACAGGACATCGTGGAGAAATCTCTGAAGGACGAAGCAAAGAAAGTAAAGAACACAAGAGGCAATCACAAAGGTATGGTTGTCGTGCCATAATGTGAAAGGACTGAGCGAGGTATCTGCAAGAATTCTGAAATCTCACGGCATCGCCACAGCTAACCGTCCTCATCGAACACTACAGAACTTTGTGGTTCATCAAGGATGAAAAGAAGACCGAATTGATCTATCGTGTTCCTTGCAAAAACTGCTCCAGCTCTTATGTTGGAGAGACAAGCAGGAAGTTCGGTCTGAGGATCAAGGAACACAAGAAAGAAGTGGACTCTTTCACAGCTGGTACACAGACCCGAGCCTCCAGGGCAAGGGAGAGCAGTGTAACTCACAAGTCAGCCATCACAGACCATGCCGTGGAAG
>Ga0209339_1000993_pt1 | contig 11434 bp, 11 predicted proteins | sample OlaalgELextract3_FD_187376 | JGI IMG/M metagenome (GOLD analysis project Ga0209339, IMG submission 187376) | Olavius algarvensis symbiont microbial communities from Tuscany, Italy - Type A ELBA extract 3 (SPAdes) (version 2) | ecosystem: Host-associated > Annelida > Digestive system >...
AAGTTGGCGCGTTTTTTTGAACCACAGTGTATATTGTGGTCAATAGTCCAGATAACTGCCGCAAAAACCATGCATTTAACTAATAACAGACACATCAAGTACACGATGAACAAACCTGCCAAAATGCAGCACAACTGATATATTTGTAAATGTCAGAGCAGCAATACAGCACAATTATAGACTACAGCGCAACAGCTGGCCAACAAGTTACGATAATATAATAATAATAAGTCAGAATATTCTGCAAAAAAGACTTCAATTCTAGTTCTGTTTTAATTATAATTATATTTTAACATGCAAAAAGTTTAACCGTTTAGCGTGCAAAGGTAATTATAGTGCGACATTAAATATGAAGTTGGTACACTGGCCGTTGATGGGCGGGCTGTTACAATTGGTACAGCAAAAACGGGACTGGGGGCCACAGCCCAGCCATCAACAGCCAGTGTACCGATCACCGTACTCCAGTGCTCTGCGGTTTTAATGTGCAAATTAAAGGGCTAACATTGTGATAACAATAGAATGTTCTCTGGCAGACAATCAACAAAACAGCACATTTCACTCTTATCATAGCACAAAGCAGAATGTTTGACATATGTCAGTATCTACTACAACAATGATTCTTGCAATGCCAAAGTCAGTAACTGTATAAGACAGCTTCACTTCACAAGCTGTGTTATGAACACCTGTGCACCAGTTCTAACTTGAACCGACAGCTGTACAGGACTAGTGCAAAAGAGCAAGCACAACGTTATCTTACACACCAGCACACTCTAACATATAATCGACGTCGTTCACTGCAGTTCCAGCATCCGACAGACTTCACGAATGCCACTCAAGTACGCACCAGTCACCGTCTGCGGGTGCATTCTGTTAGTCGCCTGTCAAACAATTATGTACAGGATGATAACTGATGAACATTTAGTATGTCATGAATGGAAACAAATATGACTGTCCTTTAAAATATGTCAAAAATTTCTCTGATTACTCATAATTAAAATTTTTAAATCATGATTACTTGATTGCTGACTGTCATTCAACTCCAGCTAATTAACTCAGTTGTCCACTTTGACAGTACGGCCACGAACCTTGGCATGGTTCTCGACAGTCAGCTGTCCATGTCTCAGCAGGTGACTGCTGTCTGCCGCTCATGTTTCTTACCAGCTACGTCAGCTTAAGTCAGTCAAGAGCTCCTTGACTAGAAAGGCTCTCCATTCTCTTATACAGGCTTTTGTTCACTGTAGGCTTGACTACTGCAACTCTGGGCAGGCTGGAGTGGCCAAAGTTTACTTTCAGAAACTTCAGTCTGTGCAGAACATGGCTGCTCATATGGTGTCTGGAGTGCGCCGAAGTGAACACATCACCCCAGTTCTTACAAACATTGATACCTTGGCTACCTGTTAGTCAGCAAGTAGTCTTCAAGACGACCTTGATGGTCTAGAAGTATGTTCATGGTTTGTTCCAGCCTATCTCAGTAACCTATGCGTACCCACTACCGCCATCTTAGGTCATCAGCATCTGCGATCTGCAGTGACTGGCGCTCTATTGGTTCCACACGCCGGGACTGCAACTGGACAACAAAGTTTCGCAGTCAACGGACCAACCACACGGAACCATCTACCACCAGCACTACGGTCACCGGACCTGTCGGAGAGCACCTTCAAGTGGGCACTGAAGACGCACCTGATCTTGACCGACGGTGCCATTGTGACATCTTCACGATTCTGGCACCGGATATATATATCCAGACTTACTTACTTATTTCCACTTGAACTCAGCATTAACATGATTAATCTCCAGTCCTATTTACAAATAACTAACAAGAAAATCATAATCAAGTGAATAGGATAAAAAAGACCACAAGAAACATAAGCAATTTACCTCCCCTGCAAAGAATATCTTGTTGTTGACTGGCTCTGCCATGTCGTCGTATGCATCTGCTGTGCAGCCAACCGGAACATAGCTGTATGACATCGACGCATACGGATCGCTCTGCCACCGAGTCACGAAGTATTTGCTTGGCTTGATTGTCTCCTGCACACACAACATCAACACTTAAAGCATGGTCAAACAGTATATTTCTAACTTCGAATTGTTAATTACAGACAAAACTCGGCCACGGCGTTATCACTTGTTTCGATCAGCCATTCCACTCTAGTAATTTATAAACTTGTTCTGCAGTTCAAATGAACCTAGTAAGGCCTGCTCGCCTAGATAGCTCCACTGCTGCTGCAGAGACCAAGTCCAAATGTAAAATTTAAAAAATTCACCAAAAATTCTAAAATCAAAATTTTACAAATCCGTTCGATCCTTTTTTGTGTATTGGCACACAGATCATGTCTGCCAAGTGTCACGATAATCGGACAAAAACTGTAGGAGTAGCGGTTAAAAAAAACTGTCGCATATCTGGCCTTTAAGGTGAGCCAGCAGTAAGTATTGATATAAGTAAATCAACATAAAGCTGTTTGTTTGTAACCTCTTCTGGAAACACCTTGCGCAGTGAATCAACACACATGCTGACAATTTCTTCGTCGGATTTTTCAAAAATGATGTTTGCAGCCTCTCCACTGAGAAATGCCACCAAAGCGCCTCCTGTTTTCTTCTGGTTTTCCTCTGGTATCTACACAGTGATACACATCTCATATCGTAGGTGCTTTGTGTTGACGCACCACATAAACTACATTTTACACGTGCCAAAAGTTAAAATGTAAATTACATTTTAAAAGTGCCATTACAAGTGATATATCAACAGCTGACGATGGCTTTCTACTGTGGTAAGGTAAAGGTAACGTGGATTTATATACTACCTAGTTGTGGAACCTCACAGGCGCTCAGGGATGAATCACAGTTTTACCTGCAAACAACATCATGCCTGCCTCTAACTTGTAAGTGTTCACCAGATGGCACCACCACTGATTGTGGTCGCAGACATCTAATTGCAGCTTACTACTCACTACTCACATACTCACGTATAGCCACTGACTTTCCTGCCTTTCAATGGCATATTCCTTTAATCAATATATTAATAATAATAATCATAATAATAACCAATTTGTATAGCGCCTTTAGATCAGAAGATAGAGGCGCTTGAAATCCACTTACTGCAATCACTTCTGAATTCACCAACGACATTGCTGCTGATGGCATAAGTGAGCACAGGCTTATGCCTATATAGCTCACTATCCAGAGTAACACAAACTTTATTTTGTAAAGTTCTGTAAATTTTCCAGTCTGCTACTCAGCATATCACAGAAACTGTATTCAACTTGGCGTTTGGTGTTTATACCTAGTAGCATATACCCATTTGTAACCCCAGAGAATCAACAGCAATGCCAAGTACAGCAGAGTATATGTTAGCTTTAGCTCACTATTATGTTTCACTGGCTGAGTCGAGCTTATCACAAGATGGTCAGTGTAAAACTGATACATGGTACATTTTTGGCTTCCCTGGGGCATTTGCCACCAAAATGTGAGATAGTGTCCGGGACAGACCTCCTTCCCTGTGCAAAATTTCAGCGAAATACATTCAGCAATTTTGGAGATGCATTCAGAACAGACAGACAGCAAACTTAATATTCCCGCATTACCAGTAAGTTTCACACCAAAGGCCAGGTGAAAGCAAATAGCAGAAGTCGGTACGTACACGAGTTGTGACAGCATGGAAGACTGAGAACAGGCCGCGCATGTCCTGCTTGCCAGGAACACATCCAAAGAACTGTGCATCAGGAAACTTTGTTGCCCAAAAGCAGTGATCGAAGTACAGTGCCACCTGTTGTAAACAATAACTAAATGCTAAATAACAGCTTCACTCACAACAAACACGTAACACATGAATTGGCTCTTCAAGAAGTTTTCTGAGCAGTGGTCATTGCCAAACTGTTACACATCTAGTGCTTGGTGGGGTTTCTCCACGCCCGGGGACATACAACAAATAACAACCTTCACCCGCCGCAGCATACGCCAAGGCTATTGCACTATGGACCTTGCCGATATCACGAGCAAGACACAGCCGATCACACTCTTTTCCGCCAAATACTTAACAACCCACCATCACAACTTATCAAACCTGCTTCCCAAAAAGTTAGCATGCACTACAAACCCAGGCAGCATGATCGGCAGTTAATTCCCAAACCACTAAACTGCATAGCTGTAACTTCATCGTCCGTATGCATGCTCTACAAACATTCATAGTGACTGTTCATCGATCTTATTCTATTTTGTGTGCTATGTTTTGTCAACTTCATACTAAACAAACAGGATGATGATAATAACATGCATTAACAGTACATCACACCATCATCATCAAGCACATTTTACAGTGTAGCAAATGTGTGTATAACATAAATGTTGTTATGTCAGTCAGGCAACTACCTCGCTGGAATGCAGTGACAGCCGCATAAAAATAACAAACTGCACATAATTAAGTCAAACTTACTAATTAGAAAATAGTAACACTTAATTAAAGGTATTTAAGGTGCCACATCAAATAATATGAAGTTCGTACATTGGTCGTTCATGGGTTGGCTGTAACAGCCTACCCATCAATGGTCACTGTACCAATCACCCTACTTCTGTATAATCGTGCGCTGCTCTGTGGTTTAAATGTACGCATTACAGGTTTAATTTCTCTGCATTGACTTTTCTTTTACAAGTTTCCATTACCGCAATGGTTATATTATCCATGAATGTAAGTAAGCAGTTACTAAACTACAAAACAATACCTTTTCCATAACTCCAACGCCAAGATTCTTTATGGCCTGCAACTTGGAGGGTGGTAACGGCGGTGAGAACGCCACAGTGTTCTGTCGTAAAATGGCAAGTGGTAACGTGACCAACACGCAGTCGGCTGTGAATGTTTCGTCATCAGTCACCACCTCAACACATCCCTTGTCACTGCCAGCCATGTTCACAGCCTTCACCTACAAGGATTGTACACATTCAGTTCAGTTCATTACGTACTAACGTTACATCAATTCACCACGACAAAGTGTGCAAGTAGACTAAATGTGTAATCCCAATACAGTTCAGTTCAGTTCGTTACACTCGTAAAACAAAATGTTCTCAGATGCTCTAGGCTTGCTTGAACAGGTGGGTTTTAAGCCCAGCCCGAAACTGTCCTCGACTTATCAGTGGTGATCGTAAGTGAGCCGGTAGTGAATTCCAGACGACCGCAGCAGCCACCGTGAAACTCCGTCGACTGAATACACCTGTGTCTGACGTGATTCCATTTAAGGTTAAAATATTCGTTCAGTTTTGCTAGGAGAAAAGTTTATGGTGGAATGGAAACAAATCAAATATGCAACAAGACTGAGAAGTAAACAAGCAGCTAACATATAGTTTGAACTAGTCCAGTTCTCGGTTTTGTTCTGAGCCAGTCCACAGCTGGACTGGATCATATTTGGAACATTTTTGGACCAACACCGGTCTGCATGTGTCTGTGTAGCTCTGCCGCCCACCAATGCATACGACCAGCGCATCATTGATGCACAATGACAACCCACCACGAACACTTGCATGTCATGATTGACTGCCGTCAACTTCTTCTTCTTCTCGTATGCGTGTCATGAACCATAACTGGTCAGCCACAAAACAGCGTCTTCATCTGCAGAGTGTAGCCGAGATAAGCCGCCATTCAGTTTTGTCAGGGGACAGGATTTGACAATGTAAGACATCGTCTGGGTCAACTGATCATCGGTCAATGCAATTCAATGATCAATTACTAGAGCTGTCAAGCAATTAATTTCCTTAATCGTGTTAATCGCGCGATTAATTTTTTTAATCGCGCATTAATCACAGTTTTAATGCACATTTTGTTTGTTACATTTTTCAAATGGTCTGTGTTCCATTTGCAAGTATACGTCGTCGGCCCATTAACATTGAACTCCTAGTACTGACAACTGATTACAGTGACTGATTAGTGCAGGTCACAACAACAACTGACGCCGCAGTAATTTTTGAATTTTGATGATTGTGTGATTGAATAATATTGATATGGTTCATGAAATTAATTTGTTGATTTTATTTGATAAGTGAAATCAAGTTCTAAAAATTAAAGAAATGAACAATTGCTGTCTTTTCGTGTTTTCATTAAAAATTTTAACGTTGTTAATTTTTAATGCATTCATTAATACGCTAATTTTACAGCCCTATCAATTAGGAAATAATATGAGTTTCATATCCCTACTTCATGCCTGGGTTATCTCCTTCCACCGTTGTCGCTATCCACTGTATGCAGTGGAGGGGAGTAGACAGTCAACATGTAGACAATTGATTAGCAGCAACACCTTTATAAGACTGACAATGCAGACAACAGTATTTATGATATGATATCAAAGTACGACAGTGGCGATTGCAGTCTTCTTTTTCTCGTATGCGTGTCATGAACCATAACTGGTCAGCCACAAAATAGCGTCTTCATCCGCAGAGTGTAGCCGAGATAAGCCGCCATTCAGTTTTGTCAGGGGACAGGATTTGACAATGTGAGACATCATCTGGGCCTCGCCACAAGGACACAGATCAGTGTCTGTAAGTCGCCATTTCCTTCTGCAGGCACCTCAGTGTCCCTGTTCCGTGCGAAAACGGCTCAGCAGAGACCACTGTTGCCGAGGGAGGTCAAAACCCGGTTGCCGGATTGTGGGGTCACACAGTAGATGAGAATTGACCACCTGAGCCGACTTCCAGTTATGCCTCCATCGACTTTTGATGTCAACTGGTTGCAAATCTAGCGAAAACGGCTTCCTCGATGTCAGTCGTAGCAATGGTGGGCTAAGGATAATCAGGCTGGATTGGCCAACTGTCATGTTTGACGATTTTCTCCACCAGCTTGTCAGTGGCAGCCTTCCTTCGTAGGGCTGGCACTTCAATGTTGGAGAGCACTGGAAGCCATGGGAGAAGTGTAGAACGGAGGGTACCAGAGATGAGACGCATGGTAGAGTTCCACTGCACATCGAACCGACTTGTGTGACCAGAGTGTGACCAGACTGGGGCGCAGTACACTGCAGTCATCTGCTCTGGCACTTTGCTATTCAGCAGCAGAGTCTTGGCTCTGTCACCCCAGGTGGAACTGGCTAGCTTCATCAACAAGTTGTTTGGTTCTTCAGCTTGCCTGTGTTCTCTGTAAGACAGCGTACGGTCTATTGTCACCCTAAGATAGGTTGGGCGGCACTCATGACGAAGGCGCTGGCCATCCAGATAAACTGACAGTTCACGGGTGGTGCTGGTATTATGCAGGTGGAACACACTGCTGATTGTTTTGGTATGGTATGGTATAGTAGAGTTTAACGTCCCACTCGACACATTGTAGGTCATTTCGGAGACGATTTTACGGGTCACATGACCCAACCAACAGTGTCATAGCACTGAAGGATGATGGTTAGTCAACCACGTCAAGGGCCAATCCCACCAGGTTCAGCTCACTAAAAGGTAAAGAGAGTGATGTAAGCAAAAAAAATTAATATCTATATAGCACCATGAAGACCTTAGACACAGAGGCGCTTGGAAGACAGAGAGCTAAACCAAGCAAGATCAAAGCCCGATACAGTCGACCGACCTATAAGAACTGCTCGTATCTTTGCGCACCATTATAACAGTACATAATACACAGAGACAGATTTTATTTATATTCCCCTTCCTCCAGACCAACATCACATCTCAGATGTGGCCATGTGGAGGTAAGGGGGGAGGGGGCGATTGTTTTGGAGGCGCTCGGTTTAAGTCGCCACTGTCGACAGAAGTGTGACATCTGCGCCATATCTGATGAGAGACTGCATTCCAGTTCGCTGAAGTATTGGCCTTGAATGGCGAGACATATGTTGCAGTGGCCCATGCATGTCTCCAGCACAGACACTTAGGCTGCATAACGTGAGCGCCATTCACCACTGGTTCGAGCCGGTCCAAACTTTAAACTAGTCCTGGATTATGCTGATACATTTCTGGCTGGACCGTCTGATTAGTAGTAAGGTACTGTCAGACAAATTCTAACGAACCTGTTTACTGAGCCGGATGTCAATGCCTTTGGCTAGATGATCCATCAGCGTGGCAAGTCCACGAGGAAGAACACAAAGAGGACCGCCAAACTGTGCAAACACCTCATTGTGGTCCCAGTGGAATGCAGATACATGCTTCAGACTCGCTCCACAGGCATTCTCTAAGTTTGCCATATGAAACTGAAACAGTTGCTCTTCTTCCTGACAACACATGACTGACAGCTGAACACCTAACAACTTATGAAGGGAGGCAGACAACAATGCAAAATTTTCAACTTCACCGTTTCATTGATGCCAGTGCACTGGAAACACTGCATCTGCAATGACAATGCTTGTTATACCACTAGGGTCATTCCATAAATAAGTTACAAAATGGCGCCATTCTATTAACTTTCAAAATTTGAACATACCGAAATATACATTTTACGGGGATTTAATTCTGAATACCAGCTGCAAGTTTTATGATGATGTCATTTATAAACATTAGACATGGCAGCATCCCATAAGGAACAGTGTTCTATTAGACATTTTCTGTGGGCATAAGGACTTCGCTCAAATGCCATGAACGGATTTTGCTGAAAGTCTGCACAGGAACGGAGGCCTGTAGTGGACACTTTGGAGACCCTCGAGTGTTGTCACCAAAATGCAAGACAAACACCAGATCCAAATGTGAGGAACTTACACTGAAAATAGAAACTTAGCCAAGACTTTTATTATTAAGTTACATTCATCAAACACAACCAAAAATTAATCACCTAAAACTTGACGCTTCAAACTCTATCAGAGGTCTTCATCAGAAGAAGCTGGTACTCAGTTCTTCCGTTTCTTGACATGACGGGAAGACGCCGTGTCAAGAAAGCGGTCGTATGCATGGCTCAGTTGGTAGCTGCCCTCACCACGGTTCACGGCCTGTTGTCCTTCCTTACACGGGTTCCATTGGCTATAACACTTAAAGATTCATGGTAGATATTCTAAATCCACTTATTGGCCAATCTGAACAATTTGTTAAAAATTCCAGGCAGTTGGCTGAGGAACTGTCCAGCGTTCAAATGGAAGAAGACCAACTGCTCGTCTCTTATGGCGTAGTGTCACTGTTCACCAGTACACCGGTCAAAGAATCGTTGGAGGCAATAAGGGAAAGATTGCAATGCCATCCAGAATGGAGACATACAACTTTGTTGAAGGTAGATGACATCGTGGAACTGTTGGTTGTGTTTGATGAATTTAACTTAATAGTTAACTTCCAACGAGCTGAATCTATTCAGCGAGATTAGCCAAGACTTTCTCTAAAAAATGACTGTAATATAGGTATCTGTGTTTACAAAGTTTTACAATATACAACAAGCTTCACAATGCACGACATAGTTTCATGCAGTAGTAACTACAATGAACATGAAACTAGAATGGAAGCAGAAAACATAACAATTGACATACAGGTGTAAATGAGGTGGCTCCATCGGACAGCCATGTCGCATGTGCATTCAGCAGTCGTTCTGTTGTAATCAATAACACAAATCAGTTACATTGTAGCAGCTGTGGATTAGCAACCAGAAGATAAGAAGTAGTAAACAATGTAGTAGACAACGGACTGTTTCACACTGTAAACTTTGTAATACAGACCACTGAAAAAAGTAGTAAACAAAACAGTAAACAAATTAAAAATGAAAACCCAATTACCCAACAGACTGCTGTCTTGAGCAGCTTGTTTCTTCCACTCAGCCACTTTATCCAGCATCTCGTCAAAGTGGAAGTCTAGTTTTGAGTCGGTGTCCAAGTCGACAAGTTTCCCAGATTCATTGACGAGCCAGCATCGGTCGCTCACTTCAGTCAGTGGAATGTCCAGCTACAGACAAATTATTTATTTATCATAAAATCGTACACAGACTATGTAGTATAAAAAAAATAAAAAGAGGAAATCTAGTAGCATGCAACATTTTCAACCAAACTGTTAACCTCCTCCAGACTAAACCCTGATGAGGAGAACGTTAATACTCCAGACCACAAAAGCAGCAATTCAACTGACAGATTAGCTCTACCCACATCACTAGGCACTATCACTAGGGGATATGGAGCGCCAAAACACTGGCCAATGGCAGCTGGTGTCAGATGCAGAATACTGTCAATGCCCTGCCTACACCCAGTGACATAGTGGTAGCTCAACATTTAATGACACATATTGTCACTAACAATAACAAAATTTTTTGACTAATAGTCAACTGACGAATGGTATAGTAGGGTTTACCATCCCACTCAATACATTATAGGTCATTTCTGAGACGATTTTATGGGTCATATGGCCCAACCAACAGTCTCACAGCACTGATGGACAACGGTTAGTCAACCACGTCAAGTGCCAATCCCCCAATCCTACCAGACTCAGCTTACTTAAAAGGTAAATAAATGGATGCAATCCAAAAAAATTTACTATACACACACATATATAGGCGCTCGGAAGATAGAGAGCTAAACCAAGCAAGATAAAGCCCGATACAGTTGACCGACCTCAACCAATCGTACCTTTGTCAACTGAGGAACACAATAGATAAAGATGCAAATAGGTTCGAACCTTCAGTTCCAACAGCCACACTGAACTCAAGCTTCAGAAGCGCAATTCATACTTGCATCAAGTCGTCAAATTACCTGGTGACAAATCAGTGCAAACGGATTGTTGACACAGCCGTTGATGAGCTGAGCACCGCGACCAACGACAGATCCATTCACCGAGTCATCACACACTCGACCACCAACACGGTCTCGACTCTCCACAACAACTACCTGTACCAACCATGTCAATAGTAACAATAATCCATAAAGCCACAAAATTTCTCACTACCGTACTCCTACTCTCAAACTTTACTAAAACAGCAACAACTATTACACATAAAAATGCATAAGTTGTATAAGCCAAAAGCTATGAAACATCAAAAATTAAACTTTTAATAAGCTACAAGCACAAAACGTGTTAGCTGTTACATTTATAGCCGGTGGTTGACAAATATAACACTGACAGCATGTGTATTTCACATTTATAATTTATAATAAAAAGTAATCCATTGTTATCTCATCCTCATTATCTTGTCAAAGTTGCCTTTTGCCATTGCTGTGCCGGCCAATGCACATTACGCCGTACCTCGTTAACCTGGTATCCTTGTCTTTCCAACTACTAAAATGTAATTACCACGTGACGTGTACGCACAGCTCGGACTATGCCGTCGCAAGATGTCTGTCTGTCTGTCTGTCACACGCCAGTATTCTGTCGACACCACTGAACATATCCTCAAAATTATTTACCACCAGGTAGCCCCACAACATACCATACCATACCAAACGGGATGGAAATATTCCGATAGGAACCCCACCTAACGGGGAAGTCAAATGCAAGAAGAATATGTAACAAGAAGCTCAGCTGTAGCAGAGAGGCCGCGAGATGCTACGTGTTTGTCTGTAGTCAG
>Ga0209339_1000994_pt1 | contig 11433 bp, 3 predicted proteins | sample OlaalgELextract3_FD_187376 | JGI IMG/M metagenome (GOLD analysis project Ga0209339, IMG submission 187376) | Olavius algarvensis symbiont microbial communities from Tuscany, Italy - Type A ELBA extract 3 (SPAdes) (version 2) | ecosystem: Host-associated > Annelida > Digestive system >...
ACCAAAGAGTTGTGTGTGTGTGTCTACTTGTGGTGCAGCGATCAGAAGCCGGTGATGCCGAACAAATCTTGCCGCCCAGTGTTCCATTACGCAGTTTCAGCAGCTCAACTGAAGCGTCGACCAGTCGTCAGTCCTCGCAGTCTCCTGGTACATCGGCATCTATCAGTGGTCAGTAATGTCTTTGTCTTTGCACCACTCGTAGACATAACTGCTGCTGTTGCTGTTTCTAATCAAGGTTTTGCTGCAGTTCATTGGCTTTGTTTTGTGTCATTCTCTGCATATACACTGTGTTCCAAAAAAACATGACCACGTTTTTGATGATAAGTTGAACTATTTCTGTCCGTTTACAAAGATTTTTGTAAACGGACAGTTCTACTTTAACTTATCATCGAAAATGTGGTCACATTTTTTGGAACACAGTGTAGTAATATATACTGTTAAACCGCTATGAATTGCTTGTCGCTGTACATTTCACACCAGTTATGTGAAAACCATGTTTGAATGAAGATGATGTCGTTTGCGTGCTCACCCTCTATTTCTGCATGTGACAGTTTGATGATTCAGTATATTGAAAACGGTTATGGGAGTTACTGCCAACTTATGGAATGCATGGAAAAAACTGCGAAGTTGCTGCAAGCATAGTACAGCATTGCATCTGCTGGCATCAGAATATATGGAGGAGAATCGACTGTGTTCGATATGTACTCGTACTGACAAGATTAAGGCCTGGATGCAAACTATCACCGATATTGTTCAACGTCTTTCTAGACTACATCCTTAAACAGCTAGAACAGAGACTCGACCGTGAACATAAGACCCGGAATGACTATACAGATGATACAACCCTCTTAGGGGCATATTCCGGCAGAATGTGACAGTTGATGGAACAGCTAGTTGAAGAAAGCCAGAAATATTAATACCAACAAGACAAAGATAATGCCACTTGCACAGAAGAACAGCTTTTTCAGGAAAGGGAATAGTGTAGAAATTACACATAATTTTATCTGTCTTGGAAGTGAGATGAGTGCCATCTACATTTATATGGCTTTAATTCTTATTACTTGATTAGTTGTGCTTTTTTATAACGTTCATGCACTATTAATTCATGCATTGCATTTTATATTCAGGTATGAATTCTACTTTCTCTTCACATATTTTCAGCGCCAATTAATGCTTCAGTGTTGTACTGATTCACAGTCCCGACTTTGTGCATTTTTCTAAGCTGTAGTTGCATGTAGTGGTAGTTTTTAGTGTCGTCGTTATTTGATGAGTCTCTCGGACTGATGCTAAGCAGTCATTTCATCATGTATTTAAATTAAGCTGTTTGCTGTGATTAGCCGTCTGATTCGTTGAACTTTCGTTCAGTCTGAAATTGGCCTGGACTGATGCATTGTTCCCATTCAGTAGACTTCAAAACTTGATGGATTTAAGTGCTTACAATTGATTCAAGCCTGGAGGAAACATATTCAACATAACAGTGCAGTTGACCAGTTATTTCCAGTTGTTGATAGTGAATAGTTTACAGGACAAATTTCTTGCTGCTCCGCGCTTATGTGAAAGGTTCCATCTGTGTATCTTGCATACATGTGGTCCATAAAAACGTGGCAGTATACTTCTGTCAATAACTTTGGCACATTTTAACCAATTTTAAGAAATTTTGAAGTTGCCGTAACCAGAAATGAATTTGTAACAAAATGCAGGAGTCATTACGTACTTATTATTTTAGCAGCATGTTACTAATGACGTCGTTAGTAGGTCATTGTTTAGCTGACGACATTTGCCAACTGAAATGATAACGAGAGAAGATTAAACTGTAATCTGTGAATGACGCCATTGATCAGTGATGATGTCAACTGTCAGCCTGCGGTGATGCTGAAGGTGGACATTTTGAACATTATCTAGGCCTCTAAACTTCTCGTGAGAATTTTATGTCAATATTTTAATGCTGATTTCAGCACTTATGTGAGAAACTGTTATTTTCGGATGTTGCATGGTAGCAGGCTTACAAGTGCGTGGTGAAATGAGTTATTTCGGTACTGTGCGATGTAGAATTCCTTTCTGGTTAATGTGCTGCAAACATTATCGAAATGATGTCAAAATTTGCGAAGTTGTTGCAAAAAGTTCACTGTCACTTTTTATGGACCTTAGTGAAGATGAAAAATGTGAAAAATTAAAAAAATGCAATCATCAGCGAACGTGAATGGTATGTCAGAAGTTGAGAAGCGGTTAGCTGGATTATTGGGTGTCATTTTGTCAGGCAAATCCTCATCTGTTCGAATGCGAGTTAAGAACATTCGTAAACCTGTTGTTGATCAGAGTGAGGTAATGGTACGAGTTGAGTCGACGTTGCAGCTTTGAAATGCTTAATATTCACTGGTGGCGAGCATAGTGTTGATGTTAGTTAAAAAATAAAATGGTGTTGTCGGCATTGTTTTTCATTATATTATCGTTGTTATTTTCTATGTTTTTACTAATTTCACTTGTTGCTTTGGTGTACACAGTGACAGTGAAGATGGCATGTATACTGTTTGCTATCTGGGGTTGCTTTTCTTATTCTTGTCTTTCATGTGCAGTTACTGAAGATAAGCATTTGTGTACACTGTTATGAACAGTTTCATTGGAGAGCCAGTTGTGGGAAGTCTGTGTATTTCATCCGACATATGACATACTAGGTGTCGGTAGAGATATTCACAGTAGAAGATCTTCTCGGTCATCAATATCCCAGTTAAAAAGCATGTGCTCAGTGCAAGATGTTTGGAAAAATTATTAACTTGTTTAAATTTTATACCCTTTAAGTTTTGACAGATTCTGACTTACACGATTAAATCCATCTGTTACATCAGTGAAATTTGCCTGGTTAATGAGACACTCCAGTGAAAAACGTGCACCTGTTTCTGGGTCACCCTTAAAGAAAATATTACATTTTTCTGACTCGTCATGAATTAATTATTTTAGGCCGAAAGCCTTATGAATTGCTAAAATTGTCTCTGATAACTGGGAATTTCCAGATAAAAGTAGCACAGAGCTTTTTAAAATGATGTCTGCTCGTAATGCAAACACACTGTCTTCCTGTTCCACGTGTTGGAATCAGAAGCAAGTCTACAGTGACGAATCTCGCAGCACAGCAGCAACCTCATGCTATTTGTGGTCTTCTTGTTAAGCCTCAAAATTTCAGGCTTGGTTCTAAATATTCACATGTAAGCGGAAAACCTCTAATTTCCAGCCCTCTAGCTGTGAGCATAGCTGAAAATATGTTGTATTCTGTGTTATAATGATGAAGGAAAAGTGAATTCATTTTAGCTGAATTGTGTCGCTGGAAATGAGTCAAATAGTTTGTCAGTTTTGTTGTACATTGTGAACTTGCACACTTTGTATTGCATCTGTTCTGCAATGGGCTGTGTCATTCCTCGGTGGACTGTTCTGCAATAGGCTGTGTCATTCCTCGGTGGACTGTTCTGCAATGGGCTTTGTCATTCCTCGGTGGACTGTTCTGCAATAGGCTTTGTCATTCCTCAGTGGACTGTTCTGCAATGGGCTTTGTCATTCCTCGGTGGACTGTTCTGCAGTGGGCTGTGTCATTCCTCAGTGGACTGTTCTGCAGTGGGCTTTGTCATTCCTCGGTGGACTGTTCTGCAATAGGCTGTGTCATTCCTCAGTGGACTGTTCTGCAATGGGCTTTGTCATTCCTCGGTGGACTGTTCTGCAGTGGGCTGTGTCATTCCTCAGTGGACTGTTCTGCAATGGGCTTTGTCATTCCTCGGTGGACTGTTCTGCAGTGGGCTGTGTCATTCCTCGGTGGACTGTTCTGCAATAGGCTGTGTCATTCCTCGGTGGACTGTTCTGCAATGGGCTGTGTCATTCCTCGGTGGACTGTTCTGCAATAGGCTTTGTCATTCCTCGGTGGACTGTTCTGCAATAGGCTTTGTCATTCCTCAGTGGACTGTTCTGCAATGGGCTTTGTCATTCCTCGGTGGACTGTTCTGCAGTGGGCTGTGTCATTCCTCAGTGGACTGTTCTGCAGTGGGCTTTGTCATTCCTCGGTGGACTGTTCTGCAATGGGCTTTGTCATTCCTCGGTGGACTGTTCTGCAATGGGCTGTGTCATTCCTCAGTGGACTGTTCTGCAATGGGCTTTGTCATTCCTCGGTGGACTGTTCTGCAATAGGCTGTGTCATTCCTCGGTGGACTGTTCTGCAGTGGGCTTTGTCATTCCTCAGTGGACTGTTCTGCAATGGGCTGTGTCATTCCTCGGTGGACTGTTCTGCAGTGGGCTGTGTCATTCCTCGGTGGACTGTTCTGCAATGGGCTTTGTCATTCCTCGGTGGACTGCTCTGCACTTTAGCTGTGTTTTCATTACATGTAGCTCTTCACTGCATGTCACAATAGTTTTGCTTTCGACCATTTTCTGCACTTGCACTTTCTTATGGGTTTCGGGAAATAGCCTCCTGGAGAACCCCACACCCCAGAGACAACTACCCCTGGAAACACTGACCCATAGTGTAACCTACCCTAACTCCGATTAGTGTTTCCAGGGGGGTCTCCAAAGGGTTCTCCAGTGGGAGGTTTTTGTCTGCACAGCTTTCTTATGTCATGCATTTGTCCACACTTCTGTGCATTTCTGCTGTATTAAATCTGGCAGTGGTTTTGTTGGTGAATGAAGATATTTATTTGCTTCTAATTACGTGCTTGATCAGTGTCAGTAGTAGTTACTTAGTGCATGTTTATGCAATTAGTCATTAGGTCAGCATAACTTAACATCATGTAGTACATGATGGCTATACACTGAAACACAATTATTGAGTTAATAAGCTGTGGGGATGTTTAAACCATTTTGTGAGCCTCGCTCTGGATGATCATTACAGTCATGTTCGGCATTTATTGCTACAGTTACTGTCAGTGCATATACCAGATTTGTTAAAGAGGTTTTGTATTAGAGACTTTATTTTGTATTCTTGTCAAGATGTAGCTCCCTTTGCAGTCTCTGGCAGCTGAGATTTTATGTTTTAAAAATAGGCACGATACGTTTGTAGCCAGTTGTCGGAAGAGGTCATATAAACTGTGGTTAGTTTGGTTTTGTTAGGTTTGGTTGTTTGGTTTTTCTGCTGTTTAGCATATTGGTATGATATAACCTGTCTATATCAAGAGTGGCATTAAGCACCAACAAACAAACATGCTGATGTTTAGGGTTAGGGTTATAGAAAATAGTGGCAGATGTACACAGTGTCATTTTCTGTGTTGAACCATGCTACTCTATGTTGCTGTAATGTGTATAGGGTGCAACGGCAATGGCAGCAGCCAGACGTCCCCTCTCGGCGGTGATCAGTACGACCAGCAGCAGCGAGGCCACTACCAGCTCTCTCCACGGTCACAGCTCTCGGATCTCGAGTTCTAGCATCGTTGACTCTGATCTGCCGAGCACGAACTGCTAGCCGCTGCTGGTTGTTGTCTGCTGATCCTACATTGCTTGTTTTTCGGTCATACACGGTGAAAGTTTTATCTCTGGCTCGGTTGTGAGCTGTTATCTAAGTCGCATTCGTCAACCAGAGTGCGGTTGGTTAAGTCTGACGTTACGCCAACCACAACCGGTGAATGAAAAACTACCCCCGTTAACCACACCACATCAGGGACATTACATGCCTGAAGCGCGTTGCATTAAGCTGCTCTCCCGTAAGAGCGCTCCTCCGCACCCACGGGCTCGAATCCACTCTCATGCAACGCTGTGCCCACGGCAGCACTCCCGTGGGCGCAGCCCGCGTTGTGCACCCCTGATTGATTGAATTTCGTGTTAATTTGTAATATTGCCGACTACGCGAAGGTAATTGCGTACTTAGCACTAATACCTACCAATGTTCACAAAACCAATGACATTCAGCAACTCATCGACCTCCCGCACAAACATTTTCGTATTGTCTGCCATGTTGTATTGTAGCATTACGTCATTATGTCACGTGACTACGTCGACGGGTGCGGCGTTTTTTTGTGCTGCAAGAAAACTTGGAGCGCTCCCGTGTCGAGTGGGACGTTAAACCCTACTATACCATACTATACCATACCCGTGGGCTCAGGCATTGCATTAAGGAGTGCTCCACAGCTGTAGCGCAAGCCACTGGAGCGCTCCTTAATGCAACGTGCCTCAGATCACACGTCCAACCAAACTTTCTTTCCAAATGGCAAAAGCTGGTTGTGGTTGACCTAGTTGCATAATCAGCTTCCAAGTATGACCCACCATGCTCTGGTTGAGAATGAAGAACGGGACACTACTGTGGTGTAATTAGTAAGACTGTTAGCAACGTCACCTGTTGGGTCGTTAACGTCGGGCGATGATGTAGTTGGTTTCAACGTTGACTGTTGCGGGTTCCATAGTTTCAGGTGTGATCACTGCAGCGCTTCTCAGCTTGTTGTTTATGTGCTAGGCTATGAATGTGTGCATTGCATGTGTATTTACAGACGTTTTATGGTAATTTGTACACGTAATTATCAAAAGACCATGAGCCTGTTTGCACTACGGGTTACTATGTGAAGTCTACTGTTTTGTTTCATATGTAGGCCTTCTGAAATGTGTCATGTAAGCAAATGTGTTATTGCAGTTGGTTGTTGAATCATGTCCTTGTTTCTGTACGTAATGTATAGTGTTTTCATCATGTGCGTCCAGATGCTGTCTTTTAATTGCTGGCTTTTTATGTAAAACTCGTGGGGTTGATGTTAACTGCTGCTCCAGTTTTTGGCAGTTTGTTTGTATCTATATGCGCTTTTATATAAAGTGTTCGTACGTCTTATTCTGTACTGTCTTATACAGCTGGCTGTCTGATTCCACTTGTAATGTTCCTATATTAATTATTATATGTTTTCACTGTTTAACTCGTAGGTTTGACATTATTAGAGGGTCACTGGTGGTTACCGGTAGTGAACAATGTAGTGGGGTTCTGTCTTTCGAGTTGCTGCGAAAGTTTAGTTTTGGTGGTATCGTGTTAACGGTTTGGGTAGCAAAACAGTTCATATGAACTGATGAACTGTTTTGGTTTTTTATTATATTTTTAGTTTCTTTTTCACTGTTTTAGTTGTTCCTCCTCATCATGATCATCCCATCACCACTGTCTTAACACATTCTACTCCTACTCTCCTGTGGCATGATATAGCCTTGTTGTGCTGAAAGCGCAGTTAAACATAAAGCAAACAAACAGTAATGGTTTGGGCCTAAGTTACATCTTTGTTCCGAGTGTACAATGATCAGGCGACTGGGAAGCACTGGTGCCACGGGTGGACTGACTGGTGCTGGGAGCTAATGTATACTTACGTGCGTTTGTTGTGGTCATTGTGAATCATGATCGTTAGTCAGTGAAATCAGGGTTTGAGCTCGTTCTTTCGTCATATGTGTGTCCACTCGGTCTTTTTAAGTCGACAAGAACCCCACATGGTTGGAAGATATGATCGTGTGATTTATCCGTTAATCTGATTTGTCTAACAAGTTGGTGAATTATCCGTAAAAATTACGCATTATTTATTGTATCGGCGAGTTGTGAAAGTATATTGCTGTAGTGATAAAAATAAATCGTGTTATTGTGACTTTTAGACAGACTACAATGATTGTTGAGATGTATTGAATATTAACTGTACATTGATGCTTAGCAGTAGTTTGTTATGCTGATTACGAGGTGATGATTGCAATGCTTTGCGACTCTCATAGTAACAATAGTAGTTCATGATAGTAACAACATGTGGACTTTGTGTTGGTGATGTTTGGAGCCTGCTGCTGACAGCGCGTGCAGCTACAAGACCTGTAAGTTAATCAGTCAGTTTTACAGCTAGCTGCTGCAACGTGTGACTACAGGGATCTACACTGTGTTCCAAAAAACACGTAACTACGACTCTGACGATAAGTTGAACTAGAATTGTCCATTTACAACAATTTTTGGCACACTTATTACCAAGAATTTACATCATCGACAGATGTTTTAATTTTCCCACCTCACCTATTTCATGCACCTACTTTACGTTGGGAGACTGTCGAGACCTATATGTCAGTAAAAATTAAACAAAATCATGAAAATTTCACTGGAAGATGCGATTCTAATTAAAATCTCTGTCTGTCAAAGCGGTATAGTGCACGAAGGCTGTTGAGTGAATTGCCCGACAGGGGTTGGAAACTTGAAAGCATCAACAGTCTGCAGGCACGTAGCCAAGATTTTGCTAACAGGGGCAGACATCCACGGGTCCCATCTGAGCTTCGTTCCTACGTGTACCCCTTCCCCCTCCCCTCTAAATTTTTTGTTACTTGTTGCTTGAAAATGGTATATTATGGTGAATTTTCTTACTGTTAGAACACAATTTACAATTTATTACGTACGCAAAATTTTTTTTTCAGATCTGATGGGGGACAATCACTCTTGTCAGTTGTCTACGCCTTTGACAGTCTGCTGAAGAGAATCTGCAAGACGGGTACAATTGTTTGGCGACCAGGCAGTGGTAGACCGCGTTTGTCGTGTAGCAGTGGAGGACCTCGTGCTCAGTTAGGAGGACAAGCCAAAAAGGCATCGACCAGCTCAAGATTTCGTATGAAGCTGCCATTCTCCGTTCAAGTGTGCACATAATTCACTGCCATTGCCAGCTCAAATGCTTCATATGACGACGTCGACGTCGTGCTCAACTGTTGTCTGAAGCCAATTGCATCTCCCATCTCACTAGCTGTGAAACAGCCTTATCGCCTGCAACCTTATTTTGTTACTAAAATAATATTCTTCAACACAACCTGAAAATTATACCTAAATTAGTTGCAACGTTAGCTATTGCGACGTTGAAGAATATTATTACCGGCAGGCCTGTGCGAAGCGCAGCCATGCCGGTATTGTTTTTACTCAGTAGTCCAAAAATAGGTTTTTCGCCCCGCAGGGGTGACACGTTGCCCCGATAAACGTGAAATTTGGCACAGGGGTACCAAATTTCACGTTTATTGGGGCAGAAATGTGGGAATACAGCCCCCAAAACTATCAAAATTTCGAATTTTGGTTATAAATTTGCCCCTTAAAATTTCAGTAGCCCACATTTTTAAAGCTAGAACAGCATTTATTATCCTAGTATTGTAGCATTGGGAAAATCGGCAATTCAAGGCTAAATTCATGATATTTAGGTATCGACAGTTTCCCAAGGTAAAGTAGCTGCACTAAATAGATAGGTGGGAAACTAAAATTACCTGTCAGTGGCGTATAGTCTTAGTAATAAATGTGCCGAAAATCTTTGTAAACACACAGTTCTAATTCATCTTATCGTCGAAAACGTGGTCACATGTTTTATGTAGTTCTCTCGTTGATTGTTGAGTTTTTGCTGTGTGAGGCTCTGTTGTCAGTATACGCCACTGTACGCACAAAGAACAGTCTCTGCCAGTTAGTAGCGTGCAGGCTGCATGCTCTGTTGTGAATTGGTCTGTCAGTATCACAGCTGACCAATTGGCTTGAAAGACTCCTCCAAGGAGACCTCTAGATAGGTTGACGAGACTTGAGACGCATCTTACAGTTTTTTCTGTATTTTGATTCGATTGCTTTGTTTGCTAACTGCAACTCTCATCATATATGCACAATGTAACCTATCTGTATTGAAGTTGAAAGTGCTGTTAAGCAGTAGTCGCCTATTTCTGCTTGCCACAACACACTTTAGTCCACAACACAGATTGTGAGGACGTGAAAGACAATAACATTAGCAGACTGCAGTTTGTTTCAGTCTGGCCTTGAAGACATGGATTTTTGAGCGTGTTTACTCCCAGCAGGCACCACTGAGAAGTTGTCGACAAGGTGTTGTACAAGTGGCCATTTTGATCGATTAAATGATCAGTTATGTAGATCTGACGGCTCGCCTCACTTAATAGATTCTCAAACACCATGAACAAGCTGCTGCTGGTACCATACTTGTACTTCGTGTTATACAAGTTATTTATATCTAGAATATGCTGTAGATATAATTACAATAATATATATGCCGTTCATACTGTTTGTTGTTTTGTAATGTAAGTGTATGAGAATGCGACTAAATTGGCTTCAGATGATTTAGATACTGGACGTCAACATCGTGTGTAATGATGACTGTCGTTCTTTGCATGTTGTTTGCTGCAGCTTTTTAAGTAATTAAATTAAATAAGAATAAATATATTCCATCAATACTTCGTTTTCTTGAACACGAGATCTCGGAGATGCTCCACTGTAGTTTCGTGGAATTTTTACAACGGGGTTAAATTATGGTCCAATTTAATAATGGTGTTTTGAGTTGGTCGAAATTCCCCCTAAGGGGGCGTTTTATACAAAAATTTACAATCTTCTACCAATATCTTGCTTTATCTCGGAAACGATTCAAGATAGGGCCATATTTACTGTGGAACGCCAATAGGAAGCCGTATGCGATCTATCGAATGGTGTCATTTTCAGTGACCTTAAATAACCCATAGTTTTCATTTCAAGGTCACAATAGTTTTCCATGTCAGATAACTTGAAAATGGCAAAAGATAGCTCTATACTTACTATGGCTTACTGGTGGGTCGTATATGATCTGACGAATGATACTATTTTCACTGACATTGAGTACGGTACCAAAATTCAACATACAAACCAGTCCGATGGCGCTTTTCAAAACGTGAGCAGTCGAAGTGGTCTCATTTTTGGACCATCCTGTATTGCAAGGACATTCGGCAACTAAATGTCTGTGATGTTCGCTCTTTCAACCCACACTTTTTGAGCTGAAGTAGTTTTGGTATAGCAACCAAGGTTTTCGTCGGCCAGCCGTCATTGCAAACAGTAACAGTAAATTTGGCTATTGCCGAGACAGCTTCCGTTACGAACTTACGCTAAGATCAGTGATAGTGGTAGATAGGATAACCCTAACCGTAACTCTGAATGTGACTTCTGTAAATTTTATTTAATAATAGAGTTGTTACTACGTGGAATTTTATCGCGGTTATGTTGTGTCAGCTAACACGCTAAACTGTTCACAAAGCAGAACGTATAAAATAATCAACTAGACGCTGGCATGTGACGATATCATGCCAACCGGATGGACGCCCGCCGCAGCCAGTTCGACCTTGGAAGAGTGGACGCATACATTTAGCCGAGGGTAGCACTGTAGTTGTTTTAGAATTACCGTATTCTACGGAGTTCGGGCCTGGTCGTGCTGCCATCTAGCGAATGGAAATAAAACATGTCCCAGGCTATTCACCCATGTCAAACATCGTTTTTGCAAAATCGTTTTAAAGAATTTTATGACGCGTGGATCTCATGGTTTTGTAGGCCAAAGTTCACCAAACGTGGCACACGTGTAGAGCAACCATCTATGCTTAACAAGTTTTTTTCAGAATTACAATATTGTGCCACGTTCGGGCGTGAGAGCAGAAAGTTTGCGGGCGGGGTCTGAAAATATGCCAAATTTCGTCACTTTTTGGCCCACCCTGTAGTTTAAG
>Ga0209339_1000995_pt1 | contig 11426 bp, 8 predicted proteins | sample OlaalgELextract3_FD_187376 | JGI IMG/M metagenome (GOLD analysis project Ga0209339, IMG submission 187376) | Olavius algarvensis symbiont microbial communities from Tuscany, Italy - Type A ELBA extract 3 (SPAdes) (version 2) | ecosystem: Host-associated > Annelida > Digestive system >...
TACTTTTCCAAGGAATCGATCTATTTGTGGTTCATCTATAGTCGCCGATGCGGGGTTGTTTGCCCGTTCATCAATTGTTCAGATGTTCCAAAATTGTCACATTTCTGTTACTGACCAAATATACTATAACATGTCTTGTCAATAAAGATTCAGACTTGACATGTTTCAAGTGAACCATTCATACAGTTGTGCCATACAAGTATTAGCCAAATGAAAAAGTTGTGCAGGATCACGGTTGAAGAAATAAATTAGTATCATCGGCAAATACTTTAACTTTAGTATGGCTACTAGATATAGATTAAAAATAGAAGTGGGCCCAATACAGATACTTGGGAAACACCACAACTAATGGATTCAAGTTCAGACTCGTGGTTTGATAACACAGTGTATTGTTTTCTATTGCTCAGGTAACTTTTGAACCATTTTTGAATCATCCCTCTAACTCCATATATCTCTAGTTTTGAAGCAAAATTGAGTGGTTTACAGTATCAAATGCCTTTTGTAAATCCAAATAAATTCCCATAGTAGTTTCACAGTTATCACAACTCTGATAGATGTTATCAAGCACTTCCATAACTGCTTGTGATGTGGAATAATTTTTTCTGAACCCAAATTGATATTCATTTCCAAAAACATTAATAAACGTTTATACGTCAGTTTTTCTACGATTTTATCAAAAATACTCAATAGCGAAATAGGTCGATAGTTTCCTGGTACATTTCTTTCCCCTTTTTATATATCGGAACCACTTTAGCTATTTTTATCAAGTCTGGGACAATACCGGTTGTAAATTATAAATTAAATAAATATATATGCAAGTGGTGTTATAACGCTATCAGAAAAGTATTCTACTGCTAATTTGGTCTCTTCCTGGTGCTTTGTTAGTAGGGAACTTATGTATTATTCTACTGATTTCATCCGGTGTAACAGGACTGCAAAACATACTATTTTTGCAGGGAAGTGGACAATATTTCTTAAAATCCACATGCGTTTAGTGACTGTACCAACACTGGACCAATAGAACAAAAGTAAGACACAGTGACGCCACACAGGAGCTGCACGTTTCGTAGTTAGCATATTAAGACCTTAGCCTAACAATGTTAGGCTAACATCCAGCCTTGTCAGTGTCCGAGGTATTCAGTATTTACGTCATCAGACTGGCAGCAGAAGACGGCTTTTTACTGCAGTGATGACTGTGTGTGGTCTGGTCGACAATGTCGTAATGCCGCAGCTGATGTAGAGCAGCAGCTGATGATGATGATACCGTGGCGGGCGGGCGTGTAGCGGTGATAACGGACCGCTTATCGAGCGATGCCAGGCTTTGTCATCGGGCTCGCTGCCGAGCAACCGCCGCCCGACGGCCACGTCGCTCGACCGACCGGCTCACCGTGCGTCGGCTCGCACGCCACAACGTGCTTCGATTGACGGTCGCACGGACGTCTGTTTGCCTTCCATCCTTCAGCCGTCCATCTGTCTGTCCGCCTGTCTCTCTGTCAGCGTCGCTATGTCGCTCTTCTTCTAAGTGCTTGTCAAGCGGACACTGAGACTAATGCGTCCGACAACGATGACGAAGACGATGAAATCAAAACGTTCTCGAGTAGAATAGACGAAGTAACATCGGTGCTAGTTCGGGCCCTGCCGCTGCAAAACGGTGGACGTGAGGGTAGTTTTACATGATCGCTAAGCCTAATAGCAACGAAACATCGAATTTTTGGTCATCTTACTTGTTCTTGTCATGAGACAAGGTTAAATTATTTAAATATTAATTAGACATTGATAATTGCAATTACGAATTGATTATTATTATTAATTATTAATAATAGTGTAAATTGTTATATCCTATATCTGTATAGCCGTGAACTTTACGCTAACTCCCACTGTGTAACAAGTAGCTGCTGCAGCTATATTTTCTGTTGCTGCGAATTCCTTATCTAGCGATGTTTTGAACATCTTTATTCACCACAAGTATTTTTGTGGCTGCTAGCTTGTAGTCGTCGGGTTATCGCCGTAGTATGTAGATCGCTGTTGTAAAATTATATCGGAGTCTCGTTTTTTATTCGCTATTATGTTCTCTTCGTGATAGTAACAATCTGCTGGTTTGTGCCATGCTCCATAGTGACATACGTATGTTTGCAATCATCTCTGTTTGAGACATGGCATAAGTTGCTACTTGTATTTTAGTTCCTCTTTTTTCTTAATTGTTTTTAATCATTCTATATTGTACATTTTTTCCATGGGCTATGAGCCTGCTACTGAAATAAATTGAATTGAAGTTTACCTCGTCTGTAATCATTTGAGCTAACTAAATCCCCCTTTTAGGATACATTCTCAGATTTCTTTGTTGTACTCCAACTCGCCAGGTGTCGCTGCGACTATACATTTATTAGGCCGAAATGGCAGTACAAAAAACACAAACTAACGAATGAGGCCACTGAGAATCTGTATAAACAACAGTCCTTATAATTTTATAGATTGTGTGAAAAAACAAGTGCGGAAATTGCAGTGCGTCCTTAGTTGCACCTTACAGGGTGCGCAAAAAAATAAGCCTAGAAAATTTTACTAGCTTTTCAACAACTACAGAGAACTATCAGACTAAATTTTATACGCTACATGTAATTACTCCACTAACCCCAAGCTTTATTGTAATATGCATAATATGCACAAAATTGATGAAATTATGCTGCTTTAAACATGACAGCCCTACAGTTTTAACGTTATCATAAGTTGTCTAAACTAATAATCGTGAAGAATTTTATTGTAACTCCAGACACAACGCCAAATCTTCAAGTTCAGCATTACGTTTTACGCAGCTTTTGCATTGTTAATAAGTATAACCAAATAAAACTCGGCAAATAGACAGACGCCAATGCAAATGTTCAACAATCACACAAATTATTACAAGGTTTTCTTAAACCGTTGATGCATTATTAGCAAGAGATCACCAAGGCTACTTTTTTGGTGAGCCGTGTAGATGAACGCCCGGGACCGGACCTGGTGATCAGTGATGATAAATAACACAAGATTTTGCATGATTTGTGACTATCGTTCGAGAATGATTTGGCATCTCTCGCCTGAACATCTCTCGCTTAGCGTCATCAGCTCAATCGATAAAGTCTGCACTATCGGTGGTGAAGATTAATTGTTATCGACGAAGTTATAAGAAATATGATTTATTTTCAATGATTTGTGGTGGCTAGCAGAATGTTTCAATATCAGCGCCTGAAGACTGATAAGCGCACCTGCGACGCACAGGTAGGTGGCGGACAAGTAGCGCGTGAGATCGTTGAGACACGGTCGTGTCTCATCCATCTCGGCGTCGGGGATACGCAGCCTGCACTCGCTGCGTCCGGAGCACTGTCGGTCCAGTATCTCGATGACGTCGGTCGAGCAGCCGATAAAGCCGAAGTCAACGCGGACGCATCGTCCGAGCCGCATACGACCGTAGCGTGCTGACGTCATGAGTATGACGGTCCCTGATGGACAGTGCGCGTGGAAGCTTTCTGTTGAACAGTAATCTGTAATACACACATACCAATAACCTCACGAAGTTTCTCGCGGGAGGAAACATGGGATACCCATGGTTTCGGTGGCCAAGTAGCTATTTTAGCGTTGTTCTGGCTCTTCATTGCAACCTACTAACAAGCTACAACGTAGGACCTCATGGTCTGAAGGGACCCGTTAAAACCTCAAAAACAAATGTGCAACATCATTTTCGTATTTATAGACATATTTAAACTGAATAACTGAAGGCACGTATTTAAAGTTGTAACGTAAAAACTGTTGCCCCCCCCCCTGTCCAGCACGAATTTGTTAGGTATTTGGTGGTATTCTTGTCAAATTTACTCGTTACACTGCTTTATTCTATAGCTGCTAAATAATGCCCCTACAGCTTTAATATCTTATGTTTATTATGGACAGCAATACAATAAATCAATGGATAAGTTATCAATTCAATTCATTTTATTTCAGTACCAGGCTAATAGCTCATGGAAAAAATGTACAATAGAGAATGATTAAAAACAATTACCATCACCAGTTTCAGAAGAAAAACAATTTCATTGAGCGCCTTGAGTTTGAGCCTACAATAAAGGCGCTGTACAAATCCTTTCTGAATAGTATTTTAGTTTGTGACAATGCATTTTCATGTTTACATCCGCGTGGTTTCATCTTTTTTTTACAGAAATTATTTGGCGCGATCAGTTTTCACTTTTCAATAGACTATAACAGCGACTTTTACGTCGCAAATACGAAAATGACAGCGTTAGGTGAGTAACAGCGTCATGTACAAAAAGCTATAAGCTAACGATAAACTGAATTTGTAATTTAAGACAAAACATTTTAGCACTTTTTGCCACGTTGCACGTTGTCTGTACACTGTGCGTGGCGAACAAGCCGTATGTTTCGTGACTACTCTGCTGCCTACAGACAGACCGCCGCATGAAATCCATAATCTCTTCGGTCGGTATTAGTCCCGGCAGGCCGACTGCCCACCCACTTAGAGTCTTAGACGCCTACCCCCTGCAACTAAGCCATCACGCTACTGCTACAGAACTCCCGTCGTCTGCACTTATTGTATAATCCATGCGACTGGCTTACGACAACGGGCAAACGACTACGTAGGTCGTCGTCACATCGGATCGGTTCAACGTTGCACACCGGCAGAGGCTGTCTGCCCGCCTGCTTTGTGATGTAGTGACGGACGGTAGCGTATTACTAGGTTTGTGTGAGGCGGGCGCCTCAGCAGTTAGCTGCGAGCGGCAGAGAAATAGACGGAGGCGAGTGCAGCTGAGAGGCTGGCTGTGGACGGTGGAACAGACAGACAGACGGACTGACAGTAGCTGGCCGGCTCTGACGATGACAATGACGTGGCTGATGGATGACCTGGGTCCGTCATGTCGCCGGTCGTGTACACGGGTCAACAGGTCTGCGCCGGCGCGATACAATTCTGCGTCGAAATTAAATGACAGTCGGCGCCGCGCGGCGACGTGAAATATCGACTGAAGTCGGTCATGTCACGTGACGTCGCGGCGTCGCTTTCTGCCGACAACGAAAACGCGATTTGTCGACATCAAGTTTGACGTTGAATAACGAACTGACGGCGTCGCATCAGACTCAGTCGTTGTCCGCCGCACCAGTCATCAGTTCCTTTATTTTCGGCCGCACAAAGTTGCCGAATGTCTCCAGAAATCTGTATTCTGGACTGTCGCTCAAAGACCACGCGACTATGCTAATAACACTCTCTGCCGCGCTGCGATATCGACATAACGGTGCCAACTAGCAGCTTCGCGCAGTTATTGGCTTCATCGGAAAGAGTACGGCGGCGATATACAGTACCTGTCTTCTTGTTTAACCATCTGTCTAGGCTGTCTCTGTAGCCTGCCGTCGCTACGCTTTCACGACACTCTCGTCCACGTCACTTGAAGGATTTATCTCTCTTCGTCATCGTAACAGTCTCTAGCAACACAGCTCTTTTTATCTGGCAACGTATAGCCGCCTGGCTTGCTTTTTAAGTCCCCGCCGCAAGGGATAGCTTTACACGATGTCGGAGGGTAACGAATTGGTCTGTTTCTTTGATGTACTGGGTGGTTACGATTTGGTTTGTAGGAGGGTGACGGCGCGTCGCATCGCTAACTGCTGCGGCGTGACGGAGACCGTCGCATAGGCTACAGCCACTTATCGGCGAGCAGTGCCATGAAATTAGCTCGAAAATAAACTGAATTCGTGTAGCTTATATATAAGTTGTGTAAGTTGCGCATATCGAATGTATTTAGATGCACAGCACGTATTAATGACATTTCTTATTGTGGTTTTGCCTAAATGTTTAATATTACTTTCCATTTTTTGCGCGCGTTTTTAAAAAAAAACGTGGTATACGGATTTATTAGCAACAGCTACGCATTATATTTACTAACTTACACTAGGTTATCAGTTTTCACATACAGCGTATATGTACAGCATTAATGAATACTGTTATCTCTATAACCCTGTAACGATGAAGTAATCCTGCCACCAGGTGACGCGCGACGCGCCGCTGCAGACCGTCGCCGCAGCGTAACGCCCCATCCGGACGGACGCCTTTCCGTCTACATACCAAATCGTTACATAGTCCGCGATGGCGCTGTCCTTCTGTTTGCTTGTGTTACTTGTTCGTTTGTCTGTCGCCAACACGTACTTGTTGGGCAATGGCCCACTGGCTCAGCAGCGCATCAGTGCTGACGGCCGTGAGCGGCCGCAGCGCTGGTGGCTACGGGTGTCCCAGATGTTTCCTCCCCAATGAAAAACTTCAGTCCCGTGAAATAGATGCTAGCGGCGGGGGCTTACTCGTGGGCCCATAAATGCGTCACACTTTTTCTTAAGATCATCGCATTTTCATTTTGTACTCTGACTGACCGAACAATTTCGGTCGACCCATACTCTATAATTAATAATTAATCGCCTGACAAACAATCAGTTTGATAAAATGTGATTTTTGTGTGTGTGTAGAAACTCGCTGTATGAAACGATTATTTTATGCATAGTCTTCTGGGCGAAACTGTCAGATGTAGCAAACCAAATGTTATATTTTAATCGTATTTAAATCTAGCAGAAAAAGAAACTCAGCTATTGCAAACAGGTCACGCGTCAGCTGCGCACACAGTACGTCGAGGGCATTTTAAATCGGTGACCTTGAAATCTAGGTTAGGGGGTCACTAACGGTCATTGAATACCATTTGAAAGCTTTAGTACTGTTTCCTATTCACATTGAATAGTAACTATGGCGCTACCTTGTATCGTTTGCGAGATATAGCGAGTTATTGGTCAAAAATCGCGAAATTTTTATACACAAGTCGTATTTAGCGTCCCACAGGGGATACCCCGTCAAAATTTCGCAAAGATGTTTGATATACATAAAACTAGAATGATTGGGCTACTGTGTGGTGAAGAAAATGTGACGATATGTTGAGCCATTTTTATACAATACCGGAACGTGACGGACGGACAGACGGACAGGCAGAATTGCTATATCAGTATCCCGCGTCAGCACACTGATGCGCGACAAAAAATTAACTGAAAGAAAGCATGGGTGTACGTAGACCATTGGCGGGTTAAACAGTATACACGATGTTCAGACTTTAAAAATGCTGACGCGCGATACTGATATACGAATTCTGTCCGTCCGTCCGTCAGTCTGTCCGTCTGTCACGCTTCGGTATTGTATCAAAACGGTTAACATATCGTCATACTTTCTTCGGCATATGATAGCCACATCATATCTAGTTTTCTCAGTATACTAAACATCTGTGTAAAATTCCGACGAGATCACTCCCCACCGGGGCGTTATGTACAGGTAAGGTATATAAATTTCGCAATTTTCGACCAATGCCTGGCTATACGTGGGAAACGATAGAAGACATGGCTATAGTTAACATGAGTGAGTGAGTGATTGAGTAGTTTCTTAACGGCGCATACGGCTATTCAATGCCATTAATGAGGCGAAGAGAAAACACAACGTAAACGCAAAGTTAACAACGTGCTGGGTAAGATCAAGGCTGTTAAACTGATACAAAATCATGTGAGAGTCAGATAACATTGTAATTCACGGTAAAAATGGGTTTCTTTAATAAAGACAATGATGTTACCATGGAACGGTAATAGGAAATCATATGCGATTGTGCTCTATCGAATCACGACAGTTCCGACGACCTTGAGTGACCTTTGAAGGTCATGTCGGTATAACCTACTTGCTGTTGCTACTTTGTGTGCGTAGCTGACGCGCGATGTGTTAGCGACAGCTAAGTTTCTTGTACTTTGTCGTTTCTATTGTGCTGGGCGTCGTTGCGCGAATTAATGGCGGCCTAATGAGCCATGCTGAGCGTCGTCAATTTCAGTGAGGGCGAGCGAGTTTAGAGCTGCCTTGCTGAGTGTGCTGCTGCTGCTGCTGCTGAAGTGCTCTGTCTCTCTCCTTCAGTGATGTCGTCGTACTGATGTCACGCTCGACTGCACACCGCCACTTCTGCAGCCGCCGTCGCCGACCTAAACTCATTCTTATTGTGCCCGCGTTCATTCGGTCCAGGCCGTTAACCGAAATATTCGCGAGAGCAATGATTTATCGGTTGATGCCGCGCCAAAACTAAAATAAACAGCTGGTGCCGGGCGTAACAAATCTCGCTCCATGCCCCAATTTAGAATGGCGCCATGCACCTTGCGAATTTAACGTCATGATACTACGGGCGTTGCCCGTCTATGTAAAATTTTTGTGACGATAACTGTAACCGATTTCACAGGTGTTGCGAATAATAAACACCATAGCATTATAGCAAACGCACGTGATCGAAAAGCAAACCCTGACCGGTTGTCACCCGGGGAGGTAACAAGTAGCTCTGCTGTCGCAAAGAGGCCGCGCGTTACTTCGTGTCTGTCAGTATAGTTAGCTTTAACAGTACAAAACGTCGAGCAGAGTCTTTTATTGTTAGTTACGTAGGCTACAGTTTTATCACTGCGTGCAGTTAAATGCTGTTCTCTTGTCTTTGGCGTAACGTTGAAACTTCTTGCAATAAACATTTTATCGTCGTCCCCGCCATCAATAAACTCCGCCGCTTGCTACCAGCGATAAGTGTCACAATTTGTGTGTGTGTGTGGACCGGCGGCGCGTGTTGATAACACCTGGCAGCGTTGACAGCACGCTACCTGCATTCGACGCCCCTGTTTGGGAGGTTCCCGTCGGAATATTGTCATGCCGTTTGATGTAGAAAAACTAGATCGGCTTGGCTAGCCGACGGTAAAAAATTGAAGATATGTTTATTCGTTTTGACAGAATCCACGAACGTAACAGACACACGGACACACGGACATACACACACCGCATAACGACATAGGCCGCGCTTGCATAGCATCGCGCGGCCAAAAGCGGATGACATTACATTGCCTTCGGTTGTAGAAGCCAATGTTCGGCGCCAGACTGCTAGTACGAGATCAGTAACTACTTACGCTGAATTATTGAAGGAGTCCTGGAGCTGGACGTATGCAGTATCATTTTACTGATTTCTTAATCGCGACTATAACAGGAACAAAAATATTTGCCTTTTGCTTTTCGGTAAAGAAACTTTGAAGAAACATGGCGCCAAAAGAGAGAAAAAGAACTGTTGTAACGAAAAAAATAGAAAAATGAAATTTTAACACAAAGTGCCTCACGAACTTGAAATAACTCTCGTACTCGTATTCACTGATAACCGGTAAATTACTTATAGCTAACTTACTACGCATAGTACCTTACGGAGGACTTACGAAAGTAAAATTTAAAAAATACTTGTGAGTTGCAGTTAGTCACAGTAACGTAAAAGCAAGATTAATTACTAGAATTACACTCCTGAGTACAGTATCTTATGTTGATATTGCGGCACAATAAAACTTTAAACTGTTAGTAGCCGGTGACGTCACTTGATTGGACAATATTGTTTGACAAATGAGTAGTGTCCCGTTTGATTCCTGTGTCTGATCGAATACAACGTACTTCGAATTCAATACGATACGATACAATGCAATATTGTGCAGTAAAAAGATGACGTGTAGCCAGCTTAGTTTACTGCACGGAACAGACAAAAATTTTAACGAAAAACGAACTAGCGATAAACTGACGAGCATGATAATTCCGCTCTTGTCCCATAATAAAGTCAACGTTCTATAAAATTAAGACGTCTTCGCATTTATCGAAGCGACGTTTAAAAGAATGGAAAAGAAACGCGATGATAGCAAAACGCGTTTATGCCTCGGTTGAAATAACGTTGTCGTAAATCTGCGAAGTCGACTGATTGGTCCAACGTGAATACTCGCCGTACTGTACACACAAAGAAAACGTAACGTGTGATCAGTGCCCGGCGGCGACGACGAGACCGTCGACGACGATGAAGTGGCTCGGCTGACTATCTACTTGGCCAGGACACGAAGAAGACACAATGAGCAGCTGGACTTCGTGATAGATATAACACACGGCCACGTAGACGATAGATTAAAGCAGCTGTCGCGCCCCTTCCCTTTCGGCCTCCGAACCATCCATACACTTTTAATTTGGTCGACCAACTTGCCTCTGTATTTGCTTCATTCTCATCTCAGCGTCCTTTCGATGCATACGTGTGGGTCCATCTCTGCATGACAGGGACCACACGTATGGAGTGGATGCTTCGTCCAGCGTGTTTCATGCAGTATTCGAGACGAGTTTTAATAATGCCGCATCGATTCTGCGCCGCAGCTGAGATGACAGAGCAGCAGCCAGCAGCAGCAGCAGCAGCAGCAGTGGAGTAGAATCGCCGCTGCGGCCGTCGGCGTGATTGATGCCGGACTGTCGCGCCACTGCCGTGGCATCAGCACATCTCGGCTGGCCGAGCATATACACTCGTTACGCCAAGATCATGACATGCGTGATACCAGCTCACAACTCAAGTTCCGCTTTGCGGCACCAAGTTGCACGGCAGCGGTCTCCGAGGTCTCCGAGGAAGCCGGTCGATGTCTGAAGTAAATCCCGGACTACAGTTCTCTATCATTTTGTAATCCAATTATTATGCACACAAAGGCTACCGAAAAAAATGTTGATAATATTTAGCTAGACTATCACGTTCTCGGTCACGTGCGACGCGCGATGTACAACGTGTCTCAAAAAAACGGACCGATACGATTAATGTGACATAACTTCACCAGTTCATAATTTTCACTAATTATTTTTGGCAAAGAGAGATGTTGTTCAATTCTCCATTGACTGCGTAAAAAGTTTCTAAATTGCCTAGAACCAGCTGCGTGGTTTCCATAGCAACAGTAACGACTTGACACACCTGCACAGAGAGTTTCTGGCTGACTTCGACAGAGCAATAAAGGAGTAGCAAAAAGATTGTGGGCCTGTGTCAAGGCCGAAAGACTAAACTTCGAACATTTGTTGTAACTTTTGACACTGTTTGTTTAAAATATTTAACTTTTCTGTTCATAAGCCAGCATAAGCTGCGGAATGACGCTTACTTAGGGCCGGTTGCATCAACGCTACTTAAATCGCCACTTAGTTAATCCCCGATTAACTTTAAGCGGAGATTAAATCGTCATTTATCTCGCGTTCGTTGCAATGACGCAAATTACTGCTTGATTAGTTTAGTGGAGTTTTAAGCACCGTAGCACGCCTCCAATGTATTGACGATTTCTATTGGCTGCTCGAATGACAGATGTAAACAAGGCTTGCATGGCCTAAACCTATAGTTTTATTGGCTACCCGGAGCCAGAAGCAGACGAAAACAGCGCGCTAGCTCAGGCGTATGAATATTTATTAGCTATAGGCTGAAATAGCCGCGCAGTATAATTTCGCGCAAGCTACGAATTGTAAATCTTTATTCACTATATTAATGGTAGCACAACAACGATAAAAAAAGAAAGAAAAGAATTAGGCCTACTGTGAAATAACCAGTTTTATT
>Ga0209339_1000996_pt1 | contig 11424 bp, 10 predicted proteins | sample OlaalgELextract3_FD_187376 | JGI IMG/M metagenome (GOLD analysis project Ga0209339, IMG submission 187376) | Olavius algarvensis symbiont microbial communities from Tuscany, Italy - Type A ELBA extract 3 (SPAdes) (version 2) | ecosystem: Host-associated > Annelida > Digestive system >...
AAATGTTTAGACCGTGACCTTCGATAATCGGTTGATGTCAGCCGATTTTAGCCGTAAGCCGCGGCTAGCCAGCCGTAGGATGTCGTCAGCCAGCCGTAGCAGCTTACTGCTACGGCTCGTGGGTCTAGTTATGGACATCGGAAACGAAGACAATGACAGTGATACATGGTAGAACTTTATAACACAAGGATTAAATCCTTTATATCCAGATAGCAAATACACATCTTTGGTGTATTAATGCCAATAAACTACATGAAATTATAGTTTATTGTTATTAACTTCCAATATTGCATATTTCATGCTCATAATATATTTCTGTTAGTGCTATCTTTCTTACAAATAAATACACGTACAACTGTGTTAACATAATATTACTAATGTCACAAAGTCATTCACAAGAACGACAAAGTTAGACCAGACTAGCCTGCAGTGGTCAACACAACCACAGTAGCACTGAACAACTACACTTTTGTCGAAGACAGCTTAATGTCACACACGAACAAAACCTGTGAAAAATTCATCGTTTAAATACATACAAAAAAATGAGACGTTACAGTAGTTTAGTTACAGTAGTTTAAAGCCTATTGTTACATCACACAGTTAAGGCACGCACGGTACTATTGCTGCTCGCCTTTGCCATGGAATGCAAACGCCGGTAAGATTCAATTCATCAGTTCAAACAACACTTCACATCTGTATCTAATGAAAATACTGCGCTATAGAAACAAAAACGGCTGTACAATGAAATGCATAGTGCTAATGCAAAGCCAAACTAAAGCAAATAAGCCCAACGTCACAACTATGGAACATAAATTGCATGTAAAACCAACGTAAACAAGTGACACAAACTAGAGCAGAAGTTTGTTCAACAAAAGATGACGGTGCAGTCATGTTCTTCGAAACAATGAACTTTTGCTGTTCCATCACCTGTTTTACATTCAGCACAGGAGCATGTAAATTTCATTAAATAACATAACGAGGAGTTGCAACTGTAATAAACTACCAATTTAGACACATAAAAAGCGGAAGTTTACATGCTGCATTTTACAGCCTGCATACTTTATAGAAGACATGTCCAACAAAAATCCTTTAATGGGTTTGTAGAAATCGTAATCTACAATGAAATCTGTCATTTATAATAACTTTCTAATAAAGCAATTAAACAAACCATTTACCAGCGCCACATGAAAACAACTTCTAGCAACAGGTCTACGACAGTGACGGTCTCAATGGTGAAGAACCATTCTGTGAACCGACGCTGCTACGACTGCTATCAGCTACACCTGAACCAGGACTTGCCGCCGCATGCCCTGAACCTCGGATTGGTTTTGCAATCTGTGAGTGGCCACGACGAAGCAGGTTTTTCTGCCGGACTGCCTCCTTGATGCGATCAACTTCCTGCTGGTATCTGAAATTAAGCCCAAAGATAGCATGCATTCAAATTCATGTACAATAATATTTATCACTGTAATAATAATAATAATAACAACAACAACGACAAACAACAATGATACACAATTTTATAATATTCACACAATCCATCTGCTTCTCCATCAGTATTTTGACACTGGTGGTTAGGGACCTGTAAAAATTCTCTCAACAACCACCAAAGATTGGCTGGCTCAACAATGAGTACCCATCTCTCCCGACCGGACTGTTTCGAGCCCCTGCATGGCGGAGAGGCCGAAATTCAGAATTCCACTTCACAGAAGTTTGCAGCCGAACTGACATTTAGCAGTTTCTTTTGTCTTTATAAACATTCATTGCTTGTTTATATATTAACTTGCTCGAATGACTGGGCGGGCTTAGTTCGGGGTGACCACATGTGGTGCAAGGACCAAAATTCAAAATTCCACTTCCTGGACGTTGTGTCCCTAGACCCATAGAACATATATGCCACGTTTCGTCGATATCAGCCCAGCGGTCTCAGAGCATTAGGGCTTTGAAAATGTTGACACTGCACGCACCGACTGACATTTGACCAGTTTTACTAGTTGTAATCTTAGGAGACATGACTAAAAACTGTGCATGATGCTATCAACGAACCATTTAATCCAAGTTGTCAGAAATCATGAGGTACCTGATGATAAATAATACAAATAATAATTTATTAAAATGTCAAAATAACATAAAACGGACAAAACTTCTCACTTCTTGCGATCTCTCATGGCACCTTCCTTTGCTTCTTTCAGAGCTGTTTCAAGTGCCTTAACTCTGTCCATTGTTGCCCGTAATCGCTTCTCAAGTTTTGGCAACTCACAGCGCAAGTCGGCGTTGTCCCGTACCAGCTGTCACACACGAACACACACTGATATCAATCATCATCATCATCATCATCATCATCATCATGGAAACTTGAGAAGGTGCCAGTTAACTATGCTCACTGGCACCAACAACATTAAAACTAACATTAAAAAAGACACTAAAACATATACAGTTAACACGCAAGACTTCAAAACAAGGTGATCGTAACACAACAATCAATGAGCAGTAAGTGCGTGAGTAGGGTTCAACACCTCACACGACACACAGCAGGTCATTTAAGAGACGAGCCCCTTTAGGCATTGACTGCATTGGTACTAACAACTATAGTCACACAACCAAAAAATACACACAAAAAACTAAGCCTAACAAAAACAAACTGGCTGTAATTTAGATAGAGACACAAAAAACCCACAAAACTAGCCCTAAACCTGAACTAACTGTCATCTGTAAGAAATGCTTATACGTGTGTAAATATCGTGAACAGAGTGATACAAAATACAGCACAGAGCAGTTACGATAGTCTTCCCTCTCATCTTCCAGACAATCGTCATCACTGAGATGTTGTCTACTGTAGATGAGTGCATCTTTTCAAGCGCCGCTGTATCTTCGGACCTAAAAGCGCTATACAAATCCGTTATTATTATTATTGTTATATCATCCGGCAAAATGCCAAGTCGTTCACTGCACAAGACTTGTTTTCAGTAGTTACAGCCCGAGGACGGACGTGTGTAAATAAATGCAACTTCTAGTTATCAAAGAATCACCGCAAGTATAACTGATGTGTCAGATTCAGTTTTCACTGAGGACACTGTATGCCTTACAAACGTTCATGTTTCTACTATTATCGACAATGTTGGATTAGATATGCGCAACCTCAGTCTGGGCAGGCGCCATCTGGTGAACGCTTACGAGGTAGAAGCAGGCATTGGTGTAATTGCAGGTAACACTGTGTGATCCATGCCTGAGTGCCATGAGTGTGAGGTACTACAAAAAGTGCGCTATGTAAATACACTTACCTTTACCTTTACCTTGTAATTTCATAAGCATAGAAAATAGTATGAAACATGCCTTTCATGTTTCATAACCAGCTAGTTCAACTAAGATAAATGCGACTGATATTATTTTATAATGGATAAGAAAACCTGTTTGTGGACTTTTGTCAACTGATCAAGATTGTTCTCAAGAAAGATGATCTTCTGTCGCTGAGCCTCGACACTAACATTGCTGTCATCTTCATCCTCGGCTCGACCGCCCTGAATCTCAAAATTTTAAACCACATCTCTTCATTACCATCTACATGTAGTTATAAATTTATAAATCTGTGACACATTCTGAATACGTTTCATTACATCCTGACTTATCTGATGCCAGCAGTGTGACAGTACATCCTTCCGCAGGTGATCAACATTTCAGATCTTTGGCAATACACTTTTTTGCTGACGAGATCCTCACACCGAGGAGTCAAATGGACTGAGGTCTGCCCAAGAGATGTAAATGGTGAGCTGGCACCCAATCATGCTGGTTGCAATCTCAAAACTCGTAAAACATCTCAGTTTTCGTACAACCAGGAATAAATTCTGTGTACACAGTATACTACTGTGAGTGACAACATCCTTGAAGATGGATTACTGTGAGATATTTATCAATTTCGTTTACAGCAGAGTGACAGACCAACTGCTAAATAACTGGCCATGGTGACTTCAGCACAGCAACACATGGTGATGAACATGTTGAACTCCATCACAACTGGCAGGTGTTCGTGATTGGCACAGTGTGTCAATTATGAGTGAAATTTGCACAAAAATAAAACGTTTTACATTCTTACTCCAGATAAAAACTTCTAACAGTTTGACTAATGGATAGCCTCTTTACATCATCAAATAATACAGTAGTTACAATCTGTTAAAAACAGTCCATATTTTTGGCCCTGCACTATTTATTTAATGATAATTATGTGGTATTATGACATGAGCATCACAGTTCAAACGAGCAACAAAGTTATCTGTCACGCTGAAAGTCCTTACTTTCTTCACTTTTGCCTGAAGATCCTGGACAAACAGCTTGCGCAAATTGTGCAGGGTCTGCAGCTCGCGAGCAACGGTGTCTTCAAGGCCTTGAAGGTCCTGCCGAGCCTGCTCTCGTCGGTCAAACTGAGCCGTCAGCTCTGTCAGTCGACTTGACTTCTCGGCCTCGTCATGTTTCAGTCGCTCGTTGTCTTTTACGAGACGATCGTGTGCCAACTGCAGCTTCTGGTTGGCACTAAAATGACACCAAACAGTAATACATCAACAACTGTCTCCAGATACAAACTAAAACAATGTATACTTGTTTTATATGCAACATACAAAAATTTAAAAATATGTATTTTAAATGTAAACAATGTTTTTATCATTAAATTTTTGACAAACATAAGATTTAGACAAAGATCTGGCATTACTGCACTAATCACTCACTCAGTCGTCTCGCTAATGGCTGCCTGCTTCTCAGTAATTTCTTGTCTCAACTCAGCCAGCTGGCGCTGATGTTGCTCACGGTGCGACTCCATCTGTCGCTCTAGCGCTTCCTTCATCTGTTGTGCAGATGCAATCTGGTCCATTTCTTTGTCTTTCTCGGCTAACTGAGATGAATACAGTTGACCTGTATGAAACGCAAACTCCAGAATTCAGCTCGATGACTCTGCATTATTTATATTGAAAAAAAGCAACAAAACACAAAATTATACTAAACAAAATAAAAGTACAACAACAAGAAAAAAACAAACCCATTTTACAGCCTGTATTCAATGACGATCTGGGTGATCCAGTACCAGATTCATAAAAAACCATTTATTTACTGTTATCATTATCAGTCAGGTTACCTTCAGTAATCTTCTCCATATACTATGAAATACTGCATCTTCCTTACTGCCAACTCTACAAATTTTTACAAACTACCTTCTTCTATGTTACCTTTGACCTGACTAGACTCGATGCCCTCTATGTCATAACTCATGCAAATCATTCACATTCTTTCTCAAACCATACCATACAAAGTGACTAGAGAACAGCACAAAAATGCAAAAATGACTAATAAAATGTAGTAGACATGACACACAGTATGCTACAAAACCACTGTAAGAATGCAACAAGACACAGAATGACCTTCTGCAGCAAGCTTGGCACATTCCTCACTCAACTGGTCAACCTGGTCCTGCAGCTGACATTTCCTCTGCTCACCATCTTTCACCGTCTCCGACAATGACTTCATCTTTGCCTCATGCTGGACATATATACTGTTATGTAGTTATAAACGTATCACTAATACAAAGCATATAACTAATATTTAAGCATAAACAGCAACACAAGTCAACTGGTACCCGAGTTGCACACAATCTACTTTCATAATTATTCTCACCAGACAATAAACTTTAGGTATTCCCAACCTGAGAGCTCAAATGTGCCCAGCAATAAAACAAGATACAGCACTGATGCAATAACTAAGCTATTATTAAGTACATTTATATAGTGCAAGATTGGCCGTGGTAAGCAGACTGTTGAGCAGAACACCAAGGTCGTTAACAACGGATGAAAACGGAACCACAGCATTCTGCAATTTCAGCATTTGAACCGTGACCTTGTCAAGCTGCTGACAGGTACCCAGCCAGATAATCTGTGTCTTCTCGTCATTTAGCTTCAGGCGATCGCTGGCCATCCAGTCACGGATCCGCATGATGCACGTCGTCAGACGATCAATCGCATCGGAATGGTCGGTGGCTGGTGTGCTGACGTACACTTGTGTGTCGTCGGCATACGAGTGGCCTGTGCACCCACACTCGGTGATAACATCGAACTCGGCTGTATACAAAACAACAGAGGGCCTAGGACAGACCCTTGCGGCACTCCGAAAAGCAGCTGCAGCTTGACGGACAGGCGTCCCTGGTAGTATACCTGCTGTGACCGACCAAGCAAGAACGATATCCACTCGAGTGCTGTTCCACAGATACCAAACTTAAGGTGTAGCCGGCGCAACAAAATGTCATAGTCTACACAGTCAAATGCCTCACTAAGGTCCAATAGTCCTAACAGTGTCGCTTGCTGACAGTCGATCGCAGCATAGACGTCAGACAACACTTTCAACAGTGCAGTCTCAGTGCTGTGATGACGTCGGTACGCCGACTGTAGCTGTGGCATCATACCATGTGTGTAGCCAACGAGATGAGAAATATTGTTTTAAATGTTTTAATCACTCTACTTTCTAATGGTTTTGTGAATACTCACATCTGAGCCGTGACCTTCGATGAGAATCCAAGGTCACGGCTGAGGGAATGGAAATTCCAGTTGACCTGTATGATAAGGAGGAAGTGTGGGAGAGCCAGACAGGCATTATGGCCTGGGAACAGTGGATTCTCCCTTAACATAGAGCCTAAAAGACAGACCAGTTTAAAAGGCAGCAGAAGTAACTTCTCACGTATATCGGAGGCACAACGGACAAGTTATGATGTTAAAACAACATCTGACATGTCACACCTGTTGCACAAGTAATCGGTTGTCTGACAGACTCTTTTCCATCTCGTCCAACTTTTGCGTGCCTTCGACCTGTGCTGCTTCGAGATGAGAGCAGTGCTGAACGATACTCTTTACTTCGGATTTCATCTTGTTGATGAACAAACGCGCAACTGTCAAGTCCTCGTCCAGCTTCTCCGCTGACACTTGCTGCATTTTGGCAGAATCATTCTGCAACAATTGTCAACATGCAGCTGACCACATGACATAAACCAGAATGGAATTTCCAATGTTGAACATAATACTCAATGTGGAATTCACACAGACTTGCACCCATTCATCAAATGCCAAATTCAAACTTCCAGATATTCAACAATGTCTAATCTGCTAGATCACAACATCAAATAGTAAGACTGAAATACAAATCACAAACACTAGCTCTGTCACACTATCTCTACAATGTTTACAATATACAGTATGACAACTGCACTAAGAAAGAAGTAAAGATTACTACCCTAAGTTCTCCTCCAAAAGTGATGCCGACTTCTCCTAAATCGTTGAGTACACTGCTGACAGTTTCCATCAGACGTTTCTTCTGTGAAATATTGCTCTCTCGCAGTTGTGTAATCTCACCTTCTAATAAGTGAAGCTTGCCCTGATCACCAACAACAGAAACTCAATCACAGACATCAAAGCCTCAACTTACAAACCCGTTCGTTAGTGGCATGTAAGTCTAAAGAACACAGGAACTGATAAATGCAGACTATGGCATTGTGTCCACAAAAAAGCCAGATAATTTCAGTTAGGACTCATGAAATTTAAAAAAAATATCTAAAGGACATACTCCTAAGTCCACTCAGGACACAACTGTAGTTGCATTTCCAACGAAGCCTTAACCCAACCTTTACCTGGAATGCAATAATGACATCTTTCAGAACTGAAACACAGGCTGTTAGTCAAATGGTGTAAAGATGCAGTTGTGCCCATCTATATTTTCATTATAATAGCTTAATTAGGCCCAGGCTGGCATAGTTAAAGTGTATAGAATTTAGAATATATCCTGTAACTGCTGGCACTAATATGAGGCCATTAGCCACATAACTGTACTCCCACATTACTCCTTTAATCTCATATAGTGTTCTAGCGGTCCTAGTGATTTTGGGCACTCTAAATACGATTTTATGTAATGTAATGCAATTAGCCGCATGTTAGCTTAGCGTTAAAGGACAGTCATTATTCATATACTGAAGATGGACAAATTAATATGAGACTGATAGCTGTTCATATGTACATACTGAACGATATACACATTAATGGCATTTGGTGGCCATGAGATGACTGACCAATGACGAAAGTTGAAGTAAAACTTGAGAAGAGTTAAAAATTGTGATCTCAATTTTGATACCATTTTCGGTGGTAAAGTCACCTTTAGTGAAGTAAGACTTCAAAGAAGTCTGTGAATATAGTTCTGATAATTAGACCAAACCATAGTGAGTGACGGTAAAGAGAGAAGTCGTGCTGAACCGGGCTCGAACTGAAGTTGTCGGCAGTCAGATGAATGTTATCTTACTGTCATGCAAAAGCCTGATATGTGCACTGTTACATGGCAGCAGCATTTGAGTTTCCCCACATGAGCCCAAGTAAATTTTAGCATGCCAAACTCACACTTATTACAAAGTGTTAAAAAGCGCATAAAACAAACACAATGCACGATCTAAGACCACTTCCTTTATGGTATCATGCCAGAGCCAATGAGTTACCTGGTGCATGGCAAGTTCTTCAGTCATTGCTTCGTTGTCTTTGTCTTTGACGAGAACCTCCTGAGTCTTCTGTTCGTAGCTCAGCGCCAGCTCCTCGAGCGCCTGTAGAACCTCCTTCACCTCGTTCATTGATGCTTCACTCAATGACTGCTGCCTTTGTGACTCCGTCTGAGCTTGGTCTCGTTCACGTTGTGCGGCCGCGATCAGTTCTTCCTGCTCGGCAATCTGCTCCTGGAGTTTCTGCAGCATCTCGCTCGTGCTGCTGATCTCATCTTCCTGAAAACACATCACCTTTGTCAATAAACAAACCAATCAAATAAATTTATACAGCAGCAAAAACTGCAGAGTGACCAGACATATAAAGCAAAATCAAATAGATAGGTTATTAAATAATTCTTAACAATGGACAGTCTGTCAGCTGGACAACTATGTACAGGTAATGAGTTTCAAGCAGACAGTCCACAAGGAGAAAAGTTCTTGAAAAGATAGACTTATAATTATAATGCCTAATGGTCTGGACAGAAGATATGTATTACTAGAATGTAGGAATTGTGATGGGTGCTAAGCAAGGTTTTTTTGTACAACATGAAATGTTTAGAAGAAACAGTTTTGAAGTTATTTCCTGTCTCAACTGACTGATTAACAAAACAAAACAGATACAGATTGTCATGCTTGAAGCTGACGACAAACAACATACGAGTAATCACGAACTGCACACAAACCAAGTTATCAGACATATATCAAAGATGTTGTCAAATTCCCTTAGCAGTCAATGTTATTGCACATTATTTATAAAGGACTACAGCTGTAGTCATTGTTTTGCACATACATGTTAATTTCTGAGTGGAGATTATCACATGCTACAACAGTGAACATGATGATGATGCCCTTCAGTGTCATAAACTCCCCCATTCAAGGTCGAGACATCAGCAGCAGCAGCAGCAGCAACTTCTAAGACAATGGGAAAACAGCCACGGTAGTTATGATGGCACCAGGGCAAATGATGTGTTTCAGCCCAGTAACTTTCCAGTTAAACCTACGTACAATATCATCATAGTTCAAAAACCACTCACTCAAAATGACTCAGAATGCAATAAATTCTGTATATAATTTTCAAACAATTTTCCAATACCCTCAGACCCTTTATAGCAGAGGGTGATAAGAAATTTGCTCCACTACTGCAAATACAAAGTCTGCACCCCTGCCTGTACAATGGAACTGTCTAAAGAACTGGAGAAATTTTGGCTAGATGCACCAAAGACTCATATAGGTCTCAGTGGAAACAGAACCCAGGTAACATGAGCAGGAGTCCATCTGCTTTATCACTGATAGCATGTATATGTAATGACTTAGTAAGAAACTGCAACAGTCACCTTGTCATCAAGCATCTGGTAGAGTTTCTCCTTCTCCTGTTGCCATGCCGACCGTTCCACATCACTGACTGCTCCAGCCATGCCAGCAGCCATCGGTCCGCCAGCAACCAGCGGCAAGTTGTGTGTTGAACTGGATGCATTTAGCAACGAATCACCAGCAGAATCCTTTGCTACAATGCGTTCCTCTTCCGGCACTGACTCACCTACAAGTCGTCAAGTCATGCATGCAGACGAATAACGAATTCCAAAAATAATCACTAAATTCCTATTGTTATACACAAGTTTTGCATTAAATTTCAACTGGTCATAATTTCACATAATTGCATTGAAAAAAGATACAGCTATCAGCAGTAACAGTATAATTAATTGTTTATAACAACTAAATCTAAGACCCAACTTTAGTGTGAATGTCCAATATCAATCTTATAATGTTCACATCACATCTCCTTCATGGAGACTGATCTGAGACATCAACCAAGCTAATAGTTGCTTCAATTCTGAGGTCCTATTGAGTTTGGATACAATGCTCTTTTACCCACGCAGGCCAGGAAATCTGCTTAGTAGATCAACATCGTCATAAGCACCATCATAAACGAACCAATTATGGTGGCGTAAAGTCAAAAGACCGCAAGGACATCGCACAAAAATAAGAAAAAGATGCGAGCTGTGGCAAAATAGAATTGTAACGCACGACTGAAGGTACCGAGGCAGCTTCGAGCAAACAGAACTGACTGGAGGTGACGCTTGAACATTGGCAACAGCATGACATCGAGCGGTAAACTGTTCCATGTCCACGGTGCAGCCACATAGAATATGCAGTCGCCAACAGTGGAAAGGCAGGTCACTGGAACAAACAGAGCAGGTGCTGTTGTGAATCGACGTTGGCTACGTGATGGAAGCCGTCAGCGAGGTATGATAGCGCTAGGCTGCGGAGACAGCGATAGACGAGCACAGTAAGTTTGATGTAGTGTCTTAATTACTACTAGGCTTCACTCACGTAAGTAGACAGTGTGCATGTGCATTGTAAAGGCAGTGTGCACTTGTGTGGGACGTGAGGGACTTCGACAGAGTTTTTGGTAAGGCCCGGCAGAGCACCTCTTTTCTCTCAGACAACACTATGCTGCTACTCAGTATACCAACCCGACCCTCTAGAACTCCTGGCCAACCCAAGCAGGTGATCTAATACATAAGGCAACTATCATATAAAATTGTAACTGGTTAGACAAAATGACCTGGTCAAGTGCACTTACTGAGTCCACGCTGATTATCGAATCACCCTAGTCTAACTATCACAAGCCTCAGTTTTGGTCATACTCCGATGTTGTGCATGTTATAAGTCTATGTATTATTATTAAGCGCCTCACTTTACGTTAGTAAAAGAGGCGCTTATTGAGATAGACTGTGTCGTGACGTCATTGGTTGGTTGTCACGCGCGTGCACTGTGGCCAAACGGTGCATCCTAGGCCTATAGTTACTATGGAACACTAATAGGAAACACTACCCCAGGAATTCAATGGTACAACTTTCGACCCCCTGGGGTGACCC
>Ga0209339_1000997_pt1 | contig 11421 bp, 9 predicted proteins | sample OlaalgELextract3_FD_187376 | JGI IMG/M metagenome (GOLD analysis project Ga0209339, IMG submission 187376) | Olavius algarvensis symbiont microbial communities from Tuscany, Italy - Type A ELBA extract 3 (SPAdes) (version 2) | ecosystem: Host-associated > Annelida > Digestive system >...
ATTGATGTCATTTTGTGTGAAAATAATTGACGTTTAATATGGCATATTATCCAACACACAGCATTAGCCAGTTCTTATTGAACAACGAAAAACAAAGGGTACGGTTTTTATTGGCCCGCCCTGTATATTATACATCAGCATCAGCTGATATTAAACGTAAGGACTAGTCAAAAGCCGCCTTAACAGGCAGCTTAGCTAGGCTAAACAGCCAACATGTGGCTGCCTATGGTGCCATGTGTGCTGAGCTGTGTGCATCTGGCAACAGTGTAATTTGTCAGAGAACAGCGAGGAATATAGAGTGTGTCCCAAAAAATGAGACTCGTGTAATCTTGAATATCTTTTACAGTAATTAGCAAGTGATATGCTGATGGCCTTAGATATTAAACACGTACATAATTTGCCACCTCATCTCAGTATTACCAAGAAAAAATTATCATACCAGGCAAGTTCTCACAGAGAACTTCTATTGGAGTTGAACGCTTAGTGTCACCAATTTTCTGATAACGCTCCTTGAGAGTGTCGGCCTTCAGTCCTTGCCATGGCAAGCTGCCTCGGAGAAAATACAGAAACATGTGACCAAGTGCCTCGAGGTCATCGCGACGACTCTGCTCTGTTTGGTCATCAACAACAAGACTTTAGAGTCGTGTGCAACATACTTGTAAACATGAAAATGGGTTACGTTATGGATCTTAACAGACGGCTGCCTCACGATAGGCATACAGAAAAATAAACGTGCATGTATAATAAAAGACATAAGACAGTTCCTCAAAGGTAAAGACGTATATTTATATAGCACCTTACAGCAAGCACCTCACTCTCATGTGCTGAGGTACCATACAGATCACACAGTTTTACCTGCAAACACCATACTTGCCTTTAACCTTCATGAGCGTTCACCAGATGCAGGGTTGGCATCAAAATATCAACAATATATATCAATGATATATTTTTGATATTTTCAAAATATCAACCTTCATTAGTGGACCGTGTCACTTTTGCCCCGTACACACTGGCAACACTACTTACTTTTCTAATTCATGCATATCTAACAAAAACTGTGATGTTTTACAGATGCTGCAAAAATATTGACAAAAATTTTAACCCTCTGGGTAGGGTGCAACAACGTCGCAGACAGCAGACAGACGGCTCATGACATAAGGCGAACGTAACATAGTATAGTTCGACTAAAACTGAGTTTTAACGTATGGTACAAATGACTGGTAACTAATAGTCATTGAATACTGCATCAGAGTGTTACATCCATTGTTATATAACTTCTTAGAAATTTTCATCTTCTGGAAAATATTGAAAAAAATATATAGAAAATATGATGATATTTTTGAAAATATGATATTTTCCAACACTCACCAGACGGCACCATGACTGACTGTAGTGGCAGACATCTAGTTGCTGCTTACTACTCATTTATCGACCCCAAAAGCATCAAAAGCTAAGTTGGCTGACCGATAGCGGACGGTTTACCTACATAAGTGGTCACCCGTTAGCTGCAGGATGACTGCAGGACAGGAAAGTTCACTGTTCTACCACGCAACCAACCATGAAATAAGAAACTCTCAAATTCAACTTCTTTTTTTAAAACGGCATCAGAGGGACAAAATTATCATAGCCAATAACCAAATTTTCCTACCAAAAACTGCACATTTTCTGTACATATGCTGAAGCACTGTGGAACATCATAAAAATGCAGTAGAAATTATCTACACGAGCTGAATGCTTACCACGGCCGAGATGTGTGTTGATGCTCATGTACCGAGCAGTTCCCGTCAAACTTTTGTGCTCACGATACGCAATGTGCTTGTTCGTTTCCGAGTCGACATACTCTTTGGCAAGACCAAAGTCAATGACGTGGATGACGCTGTGTCTGTTAGTCGAGTGTCGGCCAATCAAGAAATTCTCCGGCTTCACATCTCGGAAGATTAAATGCTTGGAATGTATATATTCCATCCGACGTATCTGATAAAAGCAAACACAGTGGCAAATCGGCTGCCTTAAAATCAGCTATGTCACCTATTCAAGTGTTATTTAGCAAACATGGCAAAGAAATATTTCGTGATTATAAATGTAATATTTAACAACTACAACCAATAGTCAAGCACACATTCAATAAACTGACTGCAACCTATGTCCGTGGTGCACATTAGGGGTGTCTTAGCACATTAGGGGTGTCTCACGTAATACCTCTATAAATGCACGATACTTACTTTACTTACTTACTTACTTTGCACAAATAGTTTTCTTACTACTACGCCACCAATGCACAGGATGTACATGCATAAGTGCTTCACATTACTATCAGACTAAAATGGGGCTATTATTTTCCCGTGGTTTTTTACTAACTCATCATGTAGTAAAATTCATTATGTATCCCCTGCCGACAAAATATGAAACTCACTTCATACAGCAAAAAAGCAATACCATTCGTGACCACTGAGTGACAGCTCACAAACTGGGTAAGTTGAACACAGGCTCACAATTTTCCAGTGATATGTGAAATATCTCAGTAACGATGGAAGATCACGTGTGTGCACACTGCATTCACAAGAGTGCAGTGCCCGGGTCCACATGCTGCCCCAACTTTTTCCAGAAGTGTCCCAAAATGTTAAATGCTCAAAATCGCTTAACTGGCCCCATATTGCTCCTTAAATGGCACCTGACTGACCACTTTGAAACTTTCTTTAAAATTTTTCCAGAGTAGCTGCTGCAGTAGGAGATACTCTATCGTGCACACACTTACAGCACCTCAGTTAACACTAAAGCATACAAAAAATGATCTACCACTAGCCACAGAGATTTATGATGTCCTGAAGAGCGGCACAATGCCACTTAGTGATTCTGTACACTGCCACAGAAAAAAACGTCTATTAAAATGACCAAAGCATGGCTTATTATCTTCAAACTAGCAGAAGGACATAATACTGTGGCAGTAATCTCAGCCATTAAATTCTATTCATTTCCTCACTGGGCTGAAAAGGACTTAACACGAATGCAATGCCATTTACGTGTGAAATTACAGAAATCAATATTAGAACTTACCAGCTGAACACCAATCATAAGCACAGTTCTGACTGAGAATTTCCGCTCGCAGAGATCAAACAAGTCCTCAAGACTTGGCCCAAGCAACTCCATTACGAGAGCATTATACTTCCCACATGGTCCAAAGTAATAGACCTGTGGAATTCCGTCTGCAAAACCACAAGCAACTTTGTTAAAATAAACACATGAAACACAACAACAATAATATACAGGAGCTTATCACGCTAATGGTTTAATGCTTCACTCCACAAATCCTGATCATTTTGCAGACTTTCATCTTCTCAGATATGCTAACTCAGCAAAATTAACAATGAAAGCGTGTCAATTTTGCAGGAAATAAATATAGTTACAAGCAATCTACTTACCAGCACACAGCACAGCTATAACGATAAGTAATTAACCATATTTAATTAAGGCAGTAATACGAGTTTTATTTTAACCTGCTGGAACAAGCTGCTTGTAGAAACGATACTCGAGGTGCAGCTGCGGAGCACGCGATTTCATTGGTTCCTACAATGCAGCAAAACCATTTTTTTTTAATTTTTAAAAACACCATACTTGAAATTTGATAATTCACGATGCTTTCTTTCTTTCTTTTCTTTCTTATTTGGGGTGACACATGCTCCCTTCGCATGCCAGCGCTGAGGCCAGCTTCACAGGCTGGCCCAATGCGCAACCCCAGCGAAGGGACTAGTGTAGTGTTGCACGACACCACCGGGCTAACCTGATGGTGTGTGTAGTGAGTAGTTGTTTTGCAACCTCTCCTTATAGAGAGGTGTGTAGAGCTAAGGGAGAGATCGGGAGTGGAGAGACCTTGTGCCATGATATTTACCCTGCTCGGCCTATAACCACTGTTTCTCTGGCGACTAATACCTACTGCATGATGGACGGCCATAGCTCATGCGCTCCTCGCACCGTGGGCCCCAGGGTCCACCGTCCAATTTAGCGGTGCGTATGAACTAGAGATGTGCGGGAATGGCTTTCAACATTCCCATTCCCTCCCATTCCCATCTATTCAATTCCCATTCCCTCCCACCCCCATTCCTAAGTTTTTGACTTATTCCCATTCCCATGGGATTCCCGTGTTGGCTATTCCCATTCCCTCCCATTCCCGTTCTGTTAATGCTAAAGTTGTATATAATTAGTGATACGGTGATAATTATAATATGTTCCTAATAACAGAAATCCTAATCATTTATTATCACTATAATAAAAACGTTCGCATTCTGGTTCAGCTATAGTACTAATAACTTAATAAGCTCATCGCAGCATAAAACCTTTGGGAATAAATTCCCATGGGAGTGCAGGTAATTCCCATTCCCACTGAGGTGGCTTCCCATTCCCTCCCATTCCCATTCCCAATTCTGTGTTTTATTCCCATTCCCGTGGGATTCCCAAGGGATTCTCGTTCCCATTGGGAATCCCATTCCCATGCACATCTCTAGTATGAACACAGCCACTGATGACCGACCAGGCATACAGCAGGAGGCCATCTGTTATCAGTGGTTCAAGCAGCGACTAATACTAAGCGTCTCTGAACCCAGTATTAGCCAATGGTCACAGATTAAAGAGGATACCCTCGAACCATCTGTGCCTGCCCGAGAATTTAATCTCAAAGCATATGCCGCTACAACCTGACACTATAATCCGGCCTGCCTGGGCCTCAAACCCAGACTCGCCGATCACCGTAGCCAGGCAGCGCGTACCGCAATGCTATACCGACTGCGCCACCGAGGCAGGCTAATTCACGATGCAATCTTGAGACAATTTTTCATAAACTGCCAATGTGCCAAACAACCCAAGCAATGTTTTACTGCACAAAAGATCCTTGCTTGAAGAGCCACCAAAATTACTCCATGTATCAAACTAGGTTTGCCACCTATTTTACTGCAAGCTTTACACCTTTAGAAAACAAATATATATGACACCAGTTAAATCTAGCTGCCCAATTCACAATAACTGTTGTACACCAACTCACCAACTTTATGGCAACATGTTCGTTGTTGTAGAGATTCTTGCCTGAATAACATACATCAGCATCAGTACAATGTCATTGTCCAAAGCAAGCAACAACCAAATAGAAAAAACTACAGTGTACCAGTATGACAAATTGTGCTGTGAACAAGAAATACGTTCTGTCGAAGTCGGAGTCTGTCCAATGCATCTTTTTCATTTTTTGATCACATGACGCTCATCCAGTTCAAAATGTGCTGCTGTGTACAAAATTTCATCGAAATTGGATAATTTTTCACTGAGATATCGCGATATAACGATTTTCAAAATGGGGGCCGTCCGCCATCTTGTAATTGTTTTACAACCATACGAGACCACCCACGAAGTCTCTGTTGCAGGCCGCAGCTGCCTGTCAAATTTCATGTCAATGTGATACACAGATCTGAAGATATAGCTATTTGAATTTTTCGCATATTTGGCTTGAAATGCCTATTCAGTATTCAGGCCGCCAAAATGGGGGTTTTGAGGGACTTTGGACCCCTAAATGTGATTATTCATCATCGAGTCCCCCAAAAGGCAAATCCTTGCGTAAATCTGCGTCTTTTAACTTCCGTTGAGGAGTCTGACCAGTAGGCGAGTTGACAGAAAGTATGACGGACACACAGACACACACACAAACACACACAGGTAAATTTATATTCTGTCCATGCATAGCATTGGTCAGATAATTAGTCCGTCCACAATGTAACAATGACTTTACCAACATCAGTTACTACACTGTCACCATATGCATTACTCATCTAAATAATGTGGCTAAGTCACAACATGTTTACAAGCATACACTTTCACGCATGACTACTAAACAATATACTCTTGCAAGATCAACCTTCAAAATACAGGTGCATATAATCTGTAAATCACACACAATAAATGTCAATGTGCAATGTGCTCCTGACTTTACAACTAACCAAATCACACAATTACTTACTTAAAGGGACATTCCAGCAAAAATTAACATTCACTTTTTCATAGCAATCTAGAGTAAGCCTACAACATACTTGTATCCACAAATTACTACTTACATTTACAGCTGGGAGGAGAGAAATTTGAATTTTTTTCTGCCGATGCATGTAAAATTGAAAACAAAGCCTGGTTGATATGCTCGCCAAATGTGATGCTACATAAATTCATTGCGACATATTGACTGACAGAACAGCACATGCAAATGACTTCATGACATGCTCGCGCACTCTGTATGCTAATTTTTGTCATGTGGCCAACTCTGGATGCAACAATACTAATATAAATCATTAGCTTTAAAATCGAAATAGAAAGAAAAACGTTTCTGTTGTTACGTAGAATGCATTAATGAGGTACAGTTAAATTAACAACCAAAGACCAAACTGCACACTTCAAAATTCAATAATACAGACCAAGACGAAGTTCACCAAAATTTCCACAGCCAATCTTCTTGCCAACACGAAAGTTTGGTCCAACCATCAGCACTGCAGAGCCACTTGACGTCCCACTTGGAGACCTGCCCGAAGAATGTTTCTTTGGATCCTCGGCAGATTTGTGTCTATCTGGATGGTGATTGCTACTCATCCTTAAAAATTCTCTTTCCAGGTCAGCTATGAGTGTGATTTACCAATGAACCATAGTTAACAATTTCATTATAGAAATACATGCAGTAATAAGTCTGATGCAGGAACTGCAATCATAGGTATCGTTATACGTCAAATCCCTACAACAAAATGCAATATAATGTATTTAGCAGCATTTACTAAGTACCCTTAGGCACTGACATTTTTACCTCCGACAAAGGAGGAGGTAAATGTTTTTGCCCATGTTTGTTTGTCTGTCTGTCTGTTAGCAAGACTACTCAAAAACCCGTGCATGGATTTAGACAAAATGTTACAGGTCGACAGATGTTGGGACACGGACGAACTGATTAACTTTTGAGCCCGATCTGGGTTATAGTCCGGATGCCGCAACCAGATTGCTTTCTCCGATATCGTATAAGTGCTGCAACGTAGAATTTTATTACGTCGGGAAAATCACCCGTATACGGGGGGGGGGGAAGCCGTGGTGATGTCCAAGTCTTGATTCAAGGCACCAGCTAGCTCTTCGGGGTGAAGAGGTGAGAAACCTTAATTTAAGTTTTCTCCCCGTGCTGGTATAGCTTAACCACGGAAGTCTGGACCAGCTACCTCCACGAGGTCCCGCCTGGGCAACTACAGAGATATATTCTCTCTGTAGGCTGAACGCTGGTCCAGGCGGGGAGGACCTCGATGAACAACCAGACTGTTTATATGGTCTGCAGGTAAGGAGTACTCCCTTCTCTCTCAGGGGTTCGCTCTTCTGGGTGCTTTGGGGGGTTTCAATCTGGGGGATCGGCCTTGCTGTTCGTCGGTTTCTCCGTGCCAGGTGAGTATAACAATCCCATATGGAAGAGGAAAACAAAACTAGCCGTCAGTAACCGGCGAAAGACGGTGGAACAATCTCCGGGGACCGCGTTCATGGTTTGCCGAGCACAAGGGATCACGAACGCTCAGCTACTTGTGCTTCTGTACAGGGTGTACCGTCACGAGGCACTCTGGACAGTAGGACGACTTGTGGCATTTCAGGACCATCTGAACAAGGTGGCCCTGCAGATACCCGCCGGCAATACCTAGCCCTGCTTCACGCAGGGAAAGGCAAAAGGTAGCTGCAGCTTCTAAAGCTGCATCTAACAAACCACCACAGACTAGTGGCGGTACGACAAAGGGTAGCACTGCTGCCCTCAGAATACTACCACAGGACAGTGGACAGACAGGGGCACTAAGACCCTGACTGGGACTGCCACCGCTGGTGGGGCTGAGGCTGACGACAGGATGGACGTCGCCCAGTCTTCTTCTTCCTCTGAAGCGGCAACCTCGGAAGAGGAAACCGTGGACGAGGATACTTTCCTACGTTCTCCTCTGGAGCAGGAGACTGAGATATTGCTCAGCCAAGGTTCCTACTAGTGGTGCAGCCACTGGTCATAAACGAAAAACTGAGGCATCTCGGAAGAAAAAACGCAAGCGTGGAAACACGCTTGGACGGGTGCTACTTTCAAACAAGCAGAAGAACAAGACCTGCTTGGTGTTGTCCTTGTTAAAGGACAACCATATAAAACACTCACATGGCCCCAGATCAACTGGATCCGTGGTAAGTTACTTACCGCCCTGTTGGAAAAAGCCATAGCAGGGGGTGATGCACCGGTATTTGAGGAATCTGGTTTTCCGCATAACAGGTTTCACCTGTCCTGCACTGATAATGAATCCTACGTGTGGCTTAAGGACACTGTAGGATCATTTAACATAGAGGGGGACGGGAAGGGGAAACCCTTGCCCTGGAGTTGGTTCCAGCCTCTGAGGTGCCACGCCTTCTCAGGGCTGAAGTTTTTGTTTCTGGGCCACCATTAGGTGTTCCCGATTTCCTAAGCCCGATTTCCTAACGCTTATTCAGTCTCAGAATAAGACGTTACATACAGAGCGCTGGGTGTTACGACACCAACAGTCTACAGACAAAAGCCAGTTCTTTGTCTGGGGTATTGACCAGTAATCAGCTTGGGCTATTAGAGCCAAGAATAATCAGCCTCATTTCGGGCTTGGCTGTATCACATCTCGTGTATAAAGCCAGGCTGGAGATGAGGCTGGTACTACATGATACCAGCATCAATGTCTGATGATGCAGGAAGGCTGGCATCATCGGACTCATCTGTCGGGCGGAGCAACTCGCTGTGATAGTTCAAACCTGCAGATGCAGTAACAGACGTTGATGACGGCAACGACATCAACGATACTGCAACTACGTCTACACTGCCTAGTACAGGTAATATCCACTTTTTACAGTTGAATTTGCAACACAGTAAAACTGCATCTGCTGTTCTACGACGACAAATAGCAACACTTGAGTATGGTGTAATCCTGGTTCAAGAACCTTGGACTGTTAACAATTATGTAGCAGGTTTACGCACCCAACATGTCTCCATTTATTGTGGAACATCGGGTGAGAAACCACGAACTTGTGTGCTGGTTAAAGGACTCTCAGCATATAATATGCAACAGTTTGGGAGCAAACATGTCACAGTAGTATGCATTACATACTACTGCAATGGGGTGAAAAGTACTATACTTGTAGCCTCTGTCTATATGCCTATTGACAGTAGACTACCACCGATGCCAATGGAGGAACTTCTCCAGTATTCGGAAGAAACACGTATAGTACCGGCTATTGTAGCCAGTGATACGAATGCACATCATCATGCATGGGGCAGTGATGACTGTAATCAACGAGGGTCCGATCTCTGTGAGTTCATTGCAGCAACTAACTTGGAAATAATTAATGTTGGTTGTGAACCTACATTCTGTAGTGACGGCAAAAAGACTGTAATTGATGTTACGTTTGCTTCAAGCAGTATAGCATCACAGCTATGTGACTGGTGTGTTGAATTGAATGATACTATGTCTGATCACAGACGGATTAATTTCTTTTTGAAATATGATAAACCTAAACCTATCCGACTACGTAATTGAAAAAACACTAACTGGAGTATATATGAAGAGGAACTCCAGGGAAAAATAGGCTTATGGTTAGGCAAGGTTGAAAACCCTGCCGATATAGAAAGAGAACTAGTTAACTAAAATTAGTTCTGCCATATTAACATCCTTTGAAAGGGCATGCCGAAAGAAAAGGATTAGGAGAAAAACCGTGTTCCATGGTGGAACCGTGAATTAAAAATGCTTCGTAGAAAGGCAAATCTTGCCTTTCACAGAGCATATAAAACCAGTACAAAAGAAAACTGGGATAACAGAATATTGCGTAAAAGCAAGAGGGAATCATGGCAGGATTTCTGCAGTAAGATTGAAACAATGCATGAATCTGCCAGGTTACACAAACTACTTGGCAAAACTCATGTAAATGAACCAGGAATGTCACGCCTACCACATGGCGGGTGGACTAAAAGCCCAGAGGAGGCTTATGAACACCTCATGGATGTTCACTTTCCCGGCTGCTGTATTGATAAAACTATAAAAAATATCAATGCTAGCATTGCACAGATGGATCCCATCTGTCAACTGGAACATCGCTTCAGACATTGTCACTTGTGAGCGAATTAAATGGGCTTTTGACTGTATGTCACCATTCAAATCTCCAGGAGAAGATGGGATTTTCCCTGCTCTCCTGCAAAAAGGTAGTACATAATTATTAAACCCAATAAAATGTATCTACCGGGAATCACTAGCCCTTGGTTATATACCCATGGCATGGAGAATTGCAAGGGTAGCATATATACCTAAACCAGGTAAACTTGACTATACCACGGCTAAATCATTCCAACCAATAAGTCTAACGTCCTTTCTACTGAAAGGACTGGAGAAATTGGTGGATTGATACCTTCGGGATGGACCAATGGTAACACTTCCAATCCATCCCAGACAACATGCCTATCAAGCAGGGAAATCAACAGAAACCGTTAGACATCAACTGGTTGGTAGAATAGAGCGTGCATTGGATGCAAAGGAATATACACTTGGTGTCTTCTTTGACATCGAGGCAACTTTTGATAACACCACAATGGATTCGATAAGAACCATACTTGATGACTGGAAAGTTTACAGATCAGTGAGGAATTGGATAATAGCTCTTATAAAAGAGAGGAAGATTTGTGTCAAAGTACATGATGATATAATACATGCCTCTACAAATAGAGGTTTACCACAAGGCGGAGGACTTTCACCGACCTTATAGTCAATGATAGCAGACAGTCTGCTAAAATGGTTAAGTAAACGTGGAGTTTATGCTCAGTGATATGCTGATGATGGTGTTGTACTTGTCATTGGTATTGTACTATCCACTGTAGGTGAAATAATGCAACGTGCTGTAAAAGGTATTGAAGAATGGTGTACAAGCCGTCAACTGGCTGTCAAATCCGAGTAAAACAGAAGTGTATGCTATACGCATCTGTGTATCGTATTCGTGTGATGAAGTGAATGCTTCTATCGCAATATGCTCAGACAGCCAAGCAACACTCAAGGCCTTAGCTGCGGCTAAGACAACTTCACAACTGGTTCTTGAAACCATGAAAGCTCTCACGGAACTTTCTATACATAACTGTGTTAGATTACTGTGGGTACCTGGTCACAGTGATATTATAGGCAATGAAGCCGACAAACTAGCGAAACAAGCTGCTGCTGCAGAGTACATAGGACCTGAACCAGCTTTGGGGTTGTCCACTATTGCTGTTCGAAGCAAAGTACAGCAGTCGGCTGACAATCTTCTTCTCGTATGCGTGTCATTAACCATAATTGGTCAGCCACGAAACAGCGTCCTCATCTGCAGAGTGTAGCCGAGATAAGCCGCCATTCAGTTTTGTCAGGGGACAGGATT
>Ga0209339_1000998_pt1 | contig 11421 bp, 9 predicted proteins | sample OlaalgELextract3_FD_187376 | JGI IMG/M metagenome (GOLD analysis project Ga0209339, IMG submission 187376) | Olavius algarvensis symbiont microbial communities from Tuscany, Italy - Type A ELBA extract 3 (SPAdes) (version 2) | ecosystem: Host-associated > Annelida > Digestive system >...
GCACAGATGGTTTCTCTACAACGTATGCCACGTTTGGTGAACTTTGGCCTACAAACCCCTGAGATCCACGCGCACCAAAATTCTTAAAAAATGACACACCCCCCACTGGCCAAAAAGTGGGGGGGGTCAAAAAAATTTTTTTTTGCTCGCAAAATTGCCCCCCCCCCACTTTCAAAACCGTGGCGCCACCCCTGCTTAATCATCATCGTAGCCCCATAAAAGTTGCATAGTGAATAGGCAAATCAGGGTCGGCGATTCTAAATATGACATTTTTGACTAGAAATTTTGACCCCTTGACCCCATTAGCCCTAAAATTCCCAAATTTTGCTGTACAAATATTGCTTTTTCGCTTGAAACACACTGTTGCCGTCGTCACACATGCACATGTGCTACAAAATTTTTACACCACTTGGGTACGGGGTGATGCTTGCCAAAAATAACGTTTAGGACCAAAGTTGGGGTGCTTGGTTAAAGGAGCATCTAAAATTTTGGGACCCCCTACGTATTTCTGCAACCGTTGAAGCTAGCAACTTCAAATTTGGTACACAAATTGGGTTTAGTACTAGCTTACCAGAAAACAACATTTTGGACCAAAATTGGCGGGGGTCTGGGCCAAGGGAGCATCCAGAAAAAGTTGGGACCCCCTACCTATTTTTGCAACCGTTAAGCTAGCGACTGAAAAATTGTTACACAACATGAGTTCAGGTTTACGTTGCCAAACACAAGCTTTAGGTAGAGTCTGAGTTAAGAGAGTACCACTCCCCTCCCCACGATGATGATGATGCAACTGTGTATTCTACGTGCCATCACAAACTGACGGGTACCCAGATTAGTCTACTAAGTGGAATCAAACAGAACATTTAAGTGGAAAAAGACTAAAAACTGACGAATGATTATTTTGTGAAGGCAGTCCAAAAAGGCAGTTTTGCTGTAATAACTCAGAAATGTAATAAAACTGCAAATATAAATGTAAAAAAACTGCAGTTTATACACAAGTTAACGGCGAGTGACACATCTAAAACTGCAAACATCACAAAAGGGTGATATTACTCAGCAGCACATTGACATTTAGGCGATGTGCATGGTGGGTAATATCGCCCTTTTGTGATTTTTTTACATTTATTGTAAATATAGCTCTATCTTGTACCATTTTCGATTTTTTACGTTGAATAATATCGTGACCTTAAAATCGGGGTTAGACTACGTCACTCAATGTCACTGAAACTGGTGCCATTCGAGAGCTTGGATGCGGTTTCCTATTCGCCTTCTATAGTAACTGTGGCCGTATCTGTAGCCGTTTGTGAGATATTCAGTGTCAAAGAATGGCGTGACCTTGAAAACCAGGTTAGGGGTCGTTCAAGGACATTGAAAATGGCGCCGTTCGATAGACCATGTGCGCCTTTATATTGGTCGGCCATTGTAAATAGGCCTATAGCTCGATCTTGTACCATTTTCAAGTTTTTTTGACGTTGAATAATATCGTGACTTTGAAATCGGGGTTAGCTGTCACTCAGTGTCATTGAAACTGATGCCATTCGAAAGCTTGGATGTAGTTTCCTATTCGCTTTCTACAGTAACTGTGGCCGTATCTGTAGCCGTTTGTGAGATATTCAGTGTCAAAGAATGGCGTTACCTTGAAAAGCAGTTTAGTTTTTCGTTCAAGGTCGTTCAAGGTCATTGAAATGGCGCCGTTCGATAGACCATATGCGACTTTCTGTTGGTCGGCCTTTATAAATATAGTTCTATCTTGTACCATTTTCGAGTTATTTGACGTTGAATAATATCGTGACCTTGAAATCTGGGTTAGAAGTCACTCGAGGTCATTGAAATTGGTGCCATTCAAAAGCTTTGGTACAGTTTCGTATTCGCCTTCTATAGTAACTATGGCCGTATCTGTAACCTTTTGTGAGATATTTAGCGTCAAAGAGTGGTGTGACCTTGAAACAGGGTTAGGGTTCGTTCAAGGTCATTGGAAATGGCACCATTTGATAGATCGCATACGAGTTCCTATTCGCTTTCCGTAGCAACTATGGCGATATCTTGTATCGTTTGCGAGATATAGCGACTTATTGGTAGAAAATCGGGAAATTTTTATACCCCACCTGCATTTAGCGCCCCCGCAGGGGGTGACCCCGTCGGAATTCAGGGAATATGTTTGATGCTGATAAAAACAGAATGATTGGGCTACTGTACAGTGAAAAAAACTATGACGATATGTTAAGCCGTTTTTATCTGGTACCGGAACGTAACGGACGGACGAACAGACAGATTTGCTATATCAATATAGCACGTCAGTATGCTGAACGTAACAATTAATATGTCCTTGGAACATCAACAGTTTATTGTCAAAGTCAGTAACATTTTTACATTTTCGATTTTCACAAGGTAGTGTAGCAACATATTGCAGGTGAGATCGAAATCGTTGTGGTGTATACATAGAAAATTTTTTTTACGAATTACCTAGTGAAAGAATTTTGAAAATCGGTCCACATTTGCGAAAGTTATTATCAGACACAGTGTACAATAACCACAAAAGCCCAACATATTTTACACCATCAAAAATGACATCAATCAGTGACACAATGTACAATGTAAAAGACACAAGTGGCGATATTGGGTTGTTCAAGATCTTTGACAGCAGTCTCAGCTGTGACCAGGGTGAAGTCTGTTCAACACTTGGTAAACGTTGATGACTGAGTGTTGAGGCCACGACGTTAAGAAGCAGTCATGAGGCATGGCTGTCGTTGTTTGGTTCTAGTATATATCTATGATCTATTCATCTCAAACAGCTGCAGACCTACAGAGCATACAAGCTAAAGTCACAAAGTGATCTGTTGTATAAATATAGGTATAATATTGAGCCAAGTAGGCCAACTCAGCCTTACATCCTTCTGCAGACAGCATTACAGCAGTTTGCTGCATTTTACGTGACACAACTTTACCTGCTACAATGGCAAGAAGAAGAGAATTTATACTGTCCACAGCTGAGGTAAAAGTCATCAGATTACCAGCTTGTGTGAATTCCAAAATGTCCTGGGATAACTTTTACTGGTAAATGGCAGCTTGGTCTTAAAATCCACAACAGAGCGGTTTCTCACCAATAAGTGCAATTATACAGTACTCACAAGCATCGTGAGTTTTATCCATGGCGTAAGGCCAATTACACATATAAAACAGCAAATATAATTTTTGTGTCGTTTAGTGGGCTATGAATATAATACGGTTCTTATGAAGCCGCCGCTCACGTTTGTTTGTTGCCAAAATGCAAAAACGTGATTCTCTCAAAAACTAAGCAATTTAGAGCTATGGTCTCTATTGAGGACCTATAGGAAGTCGTACATGGGTTTTTCATAAAACCCATTATTGGGGACCCCTAAAATCCAAGATGGCAGAGATCCGCCATCTTGAAAATCGACATGAAGTCATTTTTTTCTGCCGAAGGCGGTCCGATTTGGATAACATTTCACAAACTGGTGCGGAATTACATGTCGACTGTGGTGATATGGTCGAAATCAAAACCACAAGTATAATTCCAATGTGGCGGACATTTGGGCGAATTAAATGGCATGTCATCTCAGAGCCACATGCCACACCGCAGGGTGCTGCCAGCTGGCGAATTCAATGACATGTAATCCCAGAGCCTCTTGCCACATTGCAGTGTGCTGCCACTTGTTAACTTCAATGTCATGATCCCAGAGTCAAGTGCCACATTGCAGGGTAAAAAAATTCCATCCGCCATATTGAAAATCGTTTTTCGCCATATTTTAGTTTTCGTTTTCTTAATGCAATTTGTGCTTCGCCGAGCGGTGGCTTTCGTATCGTCTCCGATACGTTTGTTATATCCAAAGGCCCACTGCACAACCAAAATGATTTTGATTTCATAAGAACTGCATTATATCCACAGTCTGCTAAACAACAATAATAATATTTGCTGTTTTATATGTCTCATTGGCGTTACACCATGGATAAAACTCACGAGGTTTGTAAGTATAATATTTGCTGTTTCTCTATTTATTTGCAGTTACTTCATTATTGCATTTGTGAACATTTGCAGCTCATTGATATCACAAAGCTAATTGTAATCTCTCTGTCATAATATTTCACTGAAACACTAAATTTGGCAAAAATCGTGTAAGCCCCATACGGCCCAGTTAGCACGTTCATCAAAATCGCGTTGTCTGCCATCTGGTGCAATTAGTATGCTGTTTTGCACTTACGTCCTGAATTTGGTGATATTTGGATGTGATTTAGTGCTATTTTGGACTTGTGTATGAACTTTGCTAACAATCAAATGTTGCACGACCGATTTATGGCATTTACTAAATTCAAGATGGCAGCAGTGTGCTATACTGGATTTACATTTTAAACAATTTTTCCACATGGGGTGTCACATTAGCTCGTAACTCTACACTCACACAGTGCACACAAAATTTGGTGAAGATTGGACTTTTTGCGGCCAAGTTATGGTATTTTAAACTTTTCAACATGGCAGCCGCCACCATGTTGGATTTTAAAATTTTGGCAGTTTTTGCATCATGCCCAATTGGAGTGCTATTTTGGGCTTGCATATCAAATTTGGTGACAATCAGATGCAGCACGACCAATTTTGGCATTTTTACTAAATTTAAGATGGCGGCTGTGTGCCATATTGGATTTACATGTTTTTTTTACAATTTTTTCCACATGGGTCACATTAGCGCTAAATTCTACACTGATGTACAAAATTTGAAAAAGATTAGACGATAGACGGCTGAGTTATTGTACTATTTTTACGATTGTCAAATGGAGTTGATCAAATTTTGTGCTTTTGAGATAGTGCAATTTTTATCTCATGGCGTTTTGGTCTGAAATTTCCTAACCACGCCCCCTTTGTGGGGTTTTCGGGGAATATAAACCCCTAAACAAATTCTGATATCATCAAAACCCCCAAAAGGACCATCTGTGTCCAAAATGGCGCCATTTGAGCCATAAACAGCAAAAATCCATCCACAGAGGTGACCTGGAGGCATGACCAAAAAAAGGACAGGTTAGAACGGGAAAAAGTCACATTTCACCTATCTGAGCAGAAGCTCCTGCTGAACCAATTAAAATGAAAATTTGCGTATAGTTATGCATGTCAAATATAACTTCCAAAATTTTCAAGGGTTTTGATTTTACAGGGGGTTGAAATAATGAAATCCCCATTATCCCATTGACTTTGCCTTACAACATAACGGAGATTTTGCACATTACATTTACAAATGCACAACAACATAATGCATTGCATACATTATATTATGGCCACATACAACCAAACTGAAGTGACCTAGCTGCTCGGCTTTGTCATGGTCACATCTGAGTACTGTGAACTGCCAGGTATGCAATTTATCAATATCACAACATACAACTGACATTCCTGCACACATAACCACACCGAAAGCAGTAAAAACAGCATGCACAAAATTCATCCAAAATAAGTTAGCTAAAAAGTAACTACCAAATTAGTTAAGTTACTTAATTGCGTTCGGTTTTTATTGTACTCAGTGGTGGTTCTATGGAGGCCAGCAACAGTCAGAGGGCTGGCCTCCATATTCCCTTGAAATGAAATTTCTTGACAGATATTTGAAAAAAGTCTGCAAACATGACGCCAACTGAAGTTATGGCCCCATCCTCCAAGTTCTACAGTGAGTGAGTAGTTGGTTAACGACGTATTGGCCATTCAGTTCCTAACGTTCTATGAAAGATCATAGTGTAGGTGAAAAACATAGTAAATGTAAAAGTGCAGGAAGGTAAAATGGGGTTAAAAGACAAAACCAAGGAATTTGATGCTAAGATAAAAACTTCAAGATCTCTCTTTCTCACACGCTGTGTGTGTCAGGTGTGGTCAATTTATTTACAGCAGCTGTTAGGCCATGGTTCTGGAACCGCCTCTGATTCTACTACCACTTCAACTGATCCATAATCTAATCAATTTATAATAACCCCTGACAGTTTCATTGAAATATGTTCAATTTTTTTTGAGATAATCCTGCTGACAAGCAGACGGGCAAAATGACAAAACACAAGTTAAAACATGATCTGCTTGAGCCCTTGGTAACATAGATACTGATATAAACTGGCATAAATGGCACGAACTTCATATAAACCATATAAACCATTTTATACTAGTACATAATTTTGTTTTATTCTGTGCCACTTAGATTGTGACTGCAAGTGAGGGTTGCACTCCCAAACCTCCCCTCTAAATACGCCTCTTACAGTTGTTGTATAGTAGAGTTGTAGTCACCTGAAAATGCAGCGTAGCCCGGATTTTACATCTACACCCAACCTGTAAACTACTACGTGTCAGTGTCAGCAAAAAGGCAGCAAAGTTAAATTTTCCATGAAAACTGCATGAACAGTCAAGTCCATAAGTGGAAAAAGTGCAATTTGGAACAATGATGGGCCATATGTGCGCCTCTGTATCCGCATAGGACATTATGGCGCTATACAAATGCTGTATTATTATTATTATTATTATGTCGTAAACGGTGCAAGATAGAGACAAAGTTACTATAGAACACTAATAAGAAGTCATATGTCGGCTACTGAATGGTGTTATTGTTAATCACCTTGAGTGATCTCGAACTGCTATTTTTCATTACTTTTGCTTTAGGATCTGGAGTGTTTGCTGACAGACCTTTTGGCAAATCAGAATTTTTACTGGAATACAGAGGAGAGCTTATATCTGGATACGAAGGAGAAAAGCGATATCAGGCTGGAAATTCCGGCTCATTTCTGTACTTTTTTGAAGTTGGGGATCGGAAAAAAATGTGGTATGTATTGCACACCATGTTTTTACTGCACTGCAGCTCGGCCATATAAGCATGATCATTTTTATACATTATGACTTATAAACTCTCCGATTGGGTTAAGTTAGAAGTTGTGGCTGGGCTGTGTTCAGTACTGTCCATTTGCGTGCAGGCGTGCATGTTTGTGAACATGCTAACTCTTGAGCCATTTGAGATATCATCATAAACATATATGTTGATCTTGGGATCAAAAGATGGTCAAATGGTCGGACATGTTCGAAAATGGGCAATGTAGGTCAAGGTCTGATTCCTGTGGGTGATGCTTAAATGGCCATTCTAGTATGATGTATACGCATACGCTATGTGGTATCTACCCATTCCATTCCAATACCATAGTGTCATTTGCTACGTAGGTTTTGTACCAGTATCATATGTGGTTTGCTGCAGTATTGATGGAAGCCGGAGTAACAACAGCTTGGGGCGCATGGTGAATGACGCAAAAGTTGGAAACTCTGTAATGCGAAAAGTCATGTTAGACAATGTACCACACCTGTGTCTGTTTGCCACCAGGGACATTCAGCAAGGCGAACAGTTATTCTTTGATTATGGGGACGATTGTGATCGTCTCTACTGGAGACAAAAGGTAGATAACATTTTGCTGTTACTTTTAAGCACTCAGTGCATCAGCATACCGTGGAGCACTTTTCACATTGCTGACGGAGCCAATATGACACGTGCACCACCTCGGGCACTGTGCTCTTCCGATGCTCCGATGCTCGTCCTTCCTCGCATACACACCGAACTGGCCCGTCGCGCTTTTTCTGTTGCTGCTCCATCCACCTGGAACTCTCTACCTGCTGACATCCGACTGTGCGAAAACATTCTCACTTTCAAACGCCACTTGAAAACCCATCTATTCAAACTCACTTAGTCCTCCTGTGCTGCATCAAGCGCCTCTGTATCTTCGGACCTAAAGGCGCTATACAAATCCGTTATTATTATTATAAAACACAAAGTCACACATTGCAATCTAAACATAGACAGTACTGTGAAGATATATAACATGTAACCTTCTTTCTTCCATTGTTAGCTTGTAATAAAGCAAATCTAGGTGTTCTCTGTCAGCAGAGAACAGGGCTTTACGGATATTTTTGAAGAGACAGTAGAATTATTGAAACTTTAATTGTCGACTGAATTAAGCCAGAGTATCGAACAATTAATAGGTAAAGGTAAAGTTACTGACAGTTCATATAGTGCCTTTTCGTGACACTTAACTGCGGAAGTGCTCAGATATGGCACATGTTGTTAAGGGATCACTCAGTTTTACCTGCACACCCATATGGTAATCTGCGAATGGAATGAACCATAACCTGCCTTTGATAACCACATGATACGATAACCACAGCTGTTGACATTAGATTGATTATATAATGACTATTATGGAGATGGTCATTGGAATGCACAATGTGTATCCAGACATAGATCACGCTGGCGATTGTGAATAATGTTAAAAAACGCACTTTTGCACATGCAGTTGTGATGACAGACTGACAGAAATTCTCATTACTTAAAATCTCAGACTACTGTCAAACTGTCTGGCAGAGGGACTGTACATTTTTTAGACAATTTTTACATGTGACACGCATCTGCATAGCGCCTACATGCCATCGTGCAGATGGCTGTCCGTCCATCTGTCCATTTGTCACACTCCGGTACTGTGTCATAACAGAGAAGCCTATCGACATGGAACCTTCATCGGCAGAAAGGCCAGAGTCTAGTTTGGAATATCTTAAACGGGGGCATCAAATGAAAATTGGCAGTGGTATGAACTTGTGAAGAAAGTAAATCAATTATTGTATACGCAATCGCCAGCGGCGGCGCCAAGGCACTGCCCACAGTACGTTCAGCACAGTGCGTCACAAGTTTTATCAGCTCCAGCGGAATTACTTGTTATCGTTTTGGTACTGTGGTAAAAATTACTGGATGAATGAAACAAACGACATATAAATAAATGATACTGTGTTTTTATACAGAGCTGTGAGCGTGTGAAGCTTTACAGCCAATCAGGCACGATGACTCTGGTTACTGTCGCTGGTGGCACTGTGGATTGTGATGTCGGCGGCGCTGTCAATGATGTCACTGGCAGTTTCACTGTGGATGGTGATGTCGGTGGCACTGTAGATGGTGTAGCTGGCAGTTTCACTGTGGATGGCAATGTCGACGGCGGTTTCACTGTAGATGGTGATGGCGGCAGTTCCACTGTGGATGATGTCGGCAGCGGTTTCATTGTGCATGGTGATGTCGGAGGTGCTGTGGATGGTGATGTCAATGGCAGATTCACAGTGGATGGTGATGTCAATGGCAGTTCCACTGTTGATGATGATGTTGGCGGCACTGTGGATGGTGATGTCGGTGGCAGTTTCATCGTGGATGGTGATGTCGGTGCTGGTTCCTCTGTGGATGGTGATGGTGGCGGTTTCATTGTGGATGGTGATGTTGGCAGCGCTGTGGATGGTGATGTCGGTGGCGTTTTCACTGTGGATGGTGATGTAGGCAGCAATTCCACTGTGGATGGTGATGATGTCAGCAGCGGTTCCACTGTGTATAGTGCTTTCGGTGGGCGGCATGGCAGTGCTGCTGATAGCACTGTGTCAATCAATGTCGACAATATTCATGTCTCTAACAGCGGCGCCTCTAGCAATGTGAGTTTTTCTCTTTTATTTCTGTTTCACTTTTGTATTACAGGATGTCAGTGGTTAATTAACGTTTTAAGTTTTGACTTTCGTACTACTACTGAACATTGAGTAGCCAAAAATTTTCATTATGGGAGAATGCTGTCATGGTAAATTTTTTTTATTAACGGATAGACACGTAAGTTGTTTATGATGATTTGCAAACTGCACAGTAATACCTGCCTGTGCTCTTATTTTACTTTACAGTCGTGCAATGTATCAATACTGGACTGGACCAGACCTATCACGCTCATCACTGGTCTTTCTGCCAGTTAAGATTTCATTACGATAGGCCTCTCCGTTTTGACACAATAGTGTGACAGACAGACGGACATCTGCATGATGGCATATAGGCGCTATGCACATATGTGCGTCGCATGTATAAATCACTTATGGATCATTAATAGAAATTCACGTTTTGTAGTAATCATCCACATTTTTTTCTGAAGCTGCCACAGGCCTTAAACGTACAGGGCACTGCGCGTTTCCTCGGCTGCTGAGCTACTTGTGCAATAAAGTCTCTGACTGCATTTTGAATACCTGTTTAAAACTTCACCTGGTGAAGCAGATTAAAAATAATATTACTTGATGTTGTGTTATTTTTAGTCGACTTATTTGTTTAATAGACTTATTAACAAGCTACGTAATTACTGCTTTGTAGATAGCGTTCATCGACTTAACACCAGTGCACTTGAGTGAGCCGGTGGACTCTATTGTCTTTGAGTTAATTCGGCAGTGGCGCCAAGACCACACCAAGCAATTTGTATTCGGCACTGTCGAAAACGGTCACCTTCAACTGGTTGTGCCGTCAGCCTCATCATCGGTAACACCAACGTTTTTAGATTTCGTTGGAGAACACGTCAACGAGCAGCTCAGCACTGTAGCAGGTAGTACAGTTTTGACTGGTTTGAAACTAAGTATAAATTAGCAATAAGTTCCACCGTGATTCAGAAACCAAGTGACATTTGACAACACGATGCACCTCCTAAGGCTGATGTAAAGCAAAGTTGTGTGGTTAGGCACATAACTTGCAAATTATGATGTCCTTCTTTGAAATTAAGACACAACCCAGAAAAGTCTGTGTGACGTGAAATGACTTTTCATGGTGAGGTTAATATTGCTTTCGTTACCTCTGCCACAAAGGTTATGTTTTCACAGGAGCTTCTCTGTTTGCTTGTCAATATGATATCTCAAAAAGTTTGAAGCATATGCAGTAACTTTATACAGGGGCTTAGGAGCAATTGATTAGTAGCTTTTCTAGTTAAACCTGAAAACTCCACAGATTCGAAGCCATCTGCTAAATACGGATAAATCTCTTCATGGACAGAGGATTCGTTACACCTTTGCCAGAACTAGATAGTTCTGGTATCTAGTTCTGGCATTGGCATAGGTATGCACTCACTGAGCACCGCTAGTTTTGTCTATCATTTATTATTTTATGTTATTGATCTGCACAAATTTCACCTCTTGCCCAAAAATCAATGTGCATAATTTGTATGTCTAGTCTATATGACAAAAGCTGAATATTTCCCACATACCAACTGTTCTTTGAATACTAGGATTAAGTATTATGCCTATAGTGGTCGAGCATAAAAGGTCATATGACTGGAATGCACAACTAATGTTCTGTTGTTGTGTTGTGTAAACAGCTGTTGGCGATGATGAGGACGATGTGCCAGTCAGAACGACAGATACTGCTGACAATCAACAGGCTACTTCACGTAAGTTTGTTTTTTTTCACTTTGCATTATTCTGACTGCATTATTTCAGTGACGACGCCCTTCAGAGCCATCGGCCGACGATCACCGCTCTGCACGTGGCCTATAGGCCCGCTTGCAGTATTGATGTCATTTTTCAAGTAAGACGTTGGTGCATTCACGTCACAGATGGACAGACAAACACAGACAACAGCCAGACCG
>Ga0209339_1000999_pt1 | contig 11416 bp, 9 predicted proteins | sample OlaalgELextract3_FD_187376 | JGI IMG/M metagenome (GOLD analysis project Ga0209339, IMG submission 187376) | Olavius algarvensis symbiont microbial communities from Tuscany, Italy - Type A ELBA extract 3 (SPAdes) (version 2) | ecosystem: Host-associated > Annelida > Digestive system >...
TTGGCAAGCAGACCGTTGCAGTAGTCGATCCTACTGGTTACAAACGCGTGAACGAGAATCTTTGTACTTTCAGTGTCAAGTGAACGGCGTACACGTCGCAGTTGACGCAACTGGTAGATACTGTGGCTGTATTGCAATGTCATAGTATGGTCACGTCATGAAAGGACGACAGTGAGTTGGTTAAGAAATGTTTGGATTTTGTGGTTGAGGTGCTAGGCCCAGAGGTAGACCAAAGACAACATGGAAGGAAGCAGTTAAGGGGGATATGAAGACAACTATAGAAGATGCATTGGTCCACAGCAAATGCAGAAAACTAATCAGGAGTACTGATGGGCATAGTGATGATAGTGGACGTTAATGTGCGTGATCATTTGTCCTGGGAAAATGACCATAAAATGGCTTTTGTTGTTGTTATCAAAATTTATTGAATTTGTAGTTGCAGTTTGAGGCTTAGCACTGCTTCTCTAAAAATCAAACTGTTCATATGTACAAATTTATCCGCAATCATCTAGTCCATGAAAGTAAAAACATCAATTTTGTGTCAGATACGATACGATACAATATGTAATTATTTAATGTGCAATCAAAAAACTGACGGATAGCCAGTTTAGTCTACTACACGGGATCAGAAACTAAAAATAAATAATAAAAAGAAGATAAAACGAACCGATGAGCATAATAAGTCCGAAAAGCACTCTAAGTCCGAGAAGGCAGTCCAGGGGTAAGGTACCAGAAGTCTATGGTGGGAAAGACTTGTGAGAAGGTAGGTTTTGAGCCGACAGTGAAAAAGAGGAGTTAAGGAGGGTAGAAATGACGATGATATACTCGAACTGCCATGACTAAAATGCGGTAAATGTGAGGGTGGCCATAATAAGACTGATTAGTAGACCGGCGAAATCTTCTACTTCATCTCGTATGCGTGTCATGACCCATAATTGGTCAGCCATGAAACAGCGTCTTCATCCGCAGAGTGTAGCCGAGATAAACCATCATTCAGTTTTGACACAGGAAGATAATGATAATGGTCTATACTATTTTACTCTCCTACCAAGTTTTATTCAAATTGTTCGAATAATGAAAAAAATTCAGAACAAATGGAAGCACGTGTGCACGGGCTGCACACAGATGGACATCAAGACTGTTTTAACAAGTTTATCTTACCAATGAACACAATAATAACAGTGACACAATAACAGTGTCATCATCGTCAAAAACGACATCATTATCACCATGTGACAGCATTTGTTTAACACTGTAAAATAAATTTACCAGACAAAGCTGCAAATGTTGACGTAAAAAACTGCAATTTTATCACAATATGCAACCCTTTCACCCATAGGCAGCAACCTATTAGGCACACAGGTCCGAGCCTAGGCATCTTTTCCTCCTTGTCATGCATTCTCATTAGCGTGCCTAGGCACGGATCACGTATTCCGAAGAAGATAAATTTTCTGTAACTTTCATCATAAAACATGAAGAAATTTAACTTACCAACTCAACCTGCATAATCTGTGTGGTAGTCAGCATACATATTTTTCGACTAGAAAATGTACCAAATTTCGTTAGTGGCCACGTACGGCCGGACCCAGACACCGCTAGAGGGAGCTCACAGCACCCCTAGATCCCTTAGCTGAATTCAAGGGGGGAGAAAGGAAGAGGAAAGAAAAGGGAAAGGGGAAGAGAAAGGGAAAGGGAGGAAGGGCAAGAGGTGGTATGAAGAGAGGTAAGAGCAGTGGAGAAAGGAAAGGGAGGAAAGGAGCGTGCCTTGGCAGATTATTTTTGGTAGTGCCACCCCTGCTTTCACCTACAACCCCCTACCCAGTATAGTAAATCCACATACATAAAACATCAAAATAAATTTCATGACATCAAGGGCTGTGGACATAATAAGAACTGTATTACATCCATGGCCCTTGACCAGTAGCTCATGTCATCAGCATTATTATTGTCATTGCTTCCAACTGTCGCAGACACACAGACCAGCAGCTCGAAGCAAAGTTCAAGAGATAAACAAACAAACAAACACTAAACCCAGAATACAACTGACAAAGACTTTGCAAGTGAAGTGAAGTTAACTACAGCCAGCTGACCTTGAACTCCTGGTCCTCCGGACTCTCCAGTGTTTCCAGTTTCGCCAGTAGCACCTGGAATTCCTGTGAAGCCTGTAGGTCCAGGTCTACCCCTTTCACCTACGGTACCCGGTGCACCCTGCGCTCCTGCATCACCTTTACTGCCAGAGATACCTGTAGCACCTGGAACACCAGGCTGACCAGCTTCACCGGGCCTTCCTGGTGGTCCTGAGGATCCAATGACACCCTGGAGACCTGGTGCTCCAGCGTCCCCTGGATCACCACGCTCTGCTGGTGAGCTAGGACCAGGCAGTCCAGCGACTCCAGTGAATCCGACGGCACCAGCCAATCCAGTAGCTCCTGGAGCTCCAGGACCTGCTGCTGGACCCTGAGGACCAGTGTCACCTGTACCACCTGAATGCACATCATCAACTCTGCTGAAGTAAGGACTCAACTACTGAACTACTGTAATTGACGTAATATAAAGACCACAATTATGCAGACTTTGTCTACTATCTACTTCTGCTTATTTAGTTATTCTACAGTCGCGCTGAAGGGTTTCCAACTGGTGGCAAAGTACTTTGGACTTGTGTTTTGCAAGACCAGAGGAAACTCCAGAGTGACAGTGTCCACATCGCGCCACTGGAAACCGCAGAAATCATCACTGTGGAGATGATTCCATATTGCCATTATTGTTTAATTATATAGAAAAACTGCACACAGTCTATCTAAAGTTGTATAAGCCAAAGCTCTAAAACAGCAGAAATTAAAATGTTTATTAATTATAAGCGTGAAATATATGCGCAAGCACATTTAAATCTGTCAACCGCCAGCTTTAAATGTCTAAGCTAGTTCATATGTTTTATGCTTATAATTAATAAACATTTTAATTTTTGCTGTTTTATAGCTGTGGCTTATACAACTTTAGATAAACTGTGTGCAGTTTTTCTATATAATATTTGCTGTTTTATTAAAGTTTGTTGGTAAGAGACGTATGGCAAATTAGTAACGTAGACAATGGCGCGAACAGGTGAGATCTGCATAGGCTTAAACTAAAGATTTGTAAGTTGAGAGCTCTTATCGAAATCAGCGCATCTATTACGTTTCCGACATTCGTGTAATATATACATCTTTATTCATCACAACAATGACGTCATGCAAAAAAAGTTCCGCTTTTGAGTTTTGATCATGTGTTGTCTACGCATGGCCGTGATGCATCTGCCCACCAAATTCTGCGCAAATAGCTCTATCCAATCGGAGTTATTGACATTTTCCGAAATCCAAGACAACGGCCGCCACCATCTTTGATTTTCAAATCATGTACATTTGGAACATTCCGTCATGTTAATAGTGTGGTGCTTGCGCTCTATATAAAATTTGGTTCAAATATCTGCGATAGTCACTGAGATCAACAACCTTATGCTCATTTGATGGCGTCTCGCGAATTAACTTCCGGTTTCGAATTTTGGTCAGGTGGTCATCTCCGTACGCCCGTGGTGCATCTCCCCATAAAATTTGGTGTAGATATGTGTATCTAGTCCAAAGTTATTGACATTTTTCCGAAATTCAAGATGGCGGCCGCTGCCATCTTGGATTTTCAGTTTATGTAAATTTGGCCATTCTGGCTTGTTCATAGTGTGGTATTTGTGTTCTGTACCAAATTTGGTTCAATTATATGTTATAGTCACTGAGATCGACGCACATATGCTTCAGAATTTTAGTTGATGACGTCATGCGAATTAACTTCCGGTTTCAACTTTTGGTCACGTGGTCATCTCCACATAGCGGTGATGCATCTTCCCATATAATTTGATGCAAAATATCTTTATCCAGTCCAAAGTTATTGACATTTTTCCGAAATTCATGATGGCGGCCGCCGCCATATTGGATTGGATTTTCAGTTTATGTAAATTTGGCCATTCCGGCGTGATCATAGTGTGGTATTTGTGTTCTGTACCAAATTTGGTACAGAATACCACCAAATGTGGTATTCACATATATCGACACACATATGCTTCAGACCTTCATTTGATGACGTCACGCGAATTAACTTCCGTTTTCGACTTTTGGTCACGTGGTTATCTCCGCATTGCCGTGATGCATCTTCCCATATAATTTGATGCAAGATATCTTTATTCAGTCCAAAGTTATTGACATTTTTCCGAAATTCAAGATGGCGGCCGCCGCCATCTTGGATTTTCAGTTTATGTAAATTTGGCCATTCCGGCGTGTTGGTAGTGTGGTATCTGTGTTCTGTACCAAATTTGGTTCAAATATCTGTTATATTCACTGAGATCGACACACATATGCTTCAGACCTTTAGTTGATGACGTCACGCGAATTAACTTCCGTTTTCGACTTTTGGTCACGTAGTTATCTCCGCATGGCCGTGATGCATCTTCCAATATAATTTGATGCAAGATATCTTTATCCAGTCCAGAGTTATTGACATTTTTCCGAAATTCAAGATGGCGGTCGCCGCCATCTTGGATTTTCATTTTATGTGAATTTGGCCATTCCGACGTGTTGACTATGTGGTATTGTGTTCTGTACCAAATTTGGTTCAAATATCTGTTATAATCACTGAAATCGACACATTCATTTGATGACGTCACGCGAATTAACTTCCGGTTTCTACTTTTGGTCACGTGGTCACCTCTGCGTGGCCGTGGTGCATCTTCCCATGCAATTTGGTGCAGATATCTTTATCCAATCCGGAGTTATTGATATTTTTCGGAAATTAAAGACGGTAGCTGCCGCCATCTCAGATTTCTTTGGGTGAGCCATGGAAGCCTCATTCGTGGCGCGTACCTCCTGTGAAAATTTTGTCATGATCGGCTCAGTAGTTTTCAAGTTATAAGGATTTGAATTTTTTCTCGTTCAGGCTTGAAAGTCCTATTCACGGCCCCAAAATTTCAGTTTTTGGGGGATTTTACCCCCAAAATTTAGGGGCACATCATTAAGACCCTCAAAATGCACTTCCTTGATCGGAACGACGCGTTTTGAGCCCTCGCTGATCTAGATCTAACGAACAGTGCGACCTGTGGCCTTGGCAAAAAAACAAAAAAGAAAAAAAAAGAAAAAAAGACAGTGGCAAACTAGCTATTCGCCCAGACCACCGTCGCCGTACCGAAGTCACGTCGCTGTACCGAAGTTAAAGTTTGCATGCCGGGTGGCCTCCGGTGTGTAGTTCTATATTTCAAGTTTTATTAAAATCGGTCCAGTGGTTTTGCCGCTGTGGCAAGTCGAAAATCGCCCTTCCCCATACTTTGGCCATTGGCTTATACAACAGCTTGTACTACCGTACAAGCCGTGACATGCCTCTGGGTTGTCAAAACTGTTTTTAATGTAATTGTACTGTCTGCCATTGACAACTTACAGCTGTGAAACTTTCGATTATGATAGGAAACAATTATTGCATAAATTGAATGTATGTTGGAACAGTGTTTATAGAAAAGTTTTTCGGACGCAGCTGTGGCAGTCAGTAAAGGAACTGCAACTTTTTGTGAACGTTTTTGATTTTACTCATATTTATAATTTAAAAAATTAATGTTTTTGCATAAACTAGTAAGACAGAATAACGTTTGCTTGAATGTGTGTTTTTCTGTTTTTAAACGTTCTACTGAATTTTTGTCATTATGCAGGAACTTTGATTTAGTGATCGATCAGTGCTCTGTCAGTAATGTAAAATGTAATGTGGTCAATTGTTTTTATAATATCATAGAAAGTCGTCTCCGTTAACATAGTTCTGTTTTGTGTTTTCATGTACATTTTTCTTTTCTTTTTTTCATTTATTTCTCATTTTATATATGCTTTTTATGTACTGTATACTGTCATTATGACGAAAATAAACTTGATCATATTGCGGCCAAATGTCACACAGGACCAGGGGTTGCCTTGCCTGGGTGTGGTGGGGGTCTCGGTCTGGGGGTTGGTGTTGCTGGTTGTCGGTTTCTCCTGTGTCGGGAAGTACATTGCTCTGCTTATTAGCTCATTGGGCATGAGTGGGGCGGCCCCCAGCACCCGGCTCATGAGGGCGTTAAATCTCCGGGGATCCTGTTCATGACTTGGCAAGCGCAAGGGGTCATGAATGGTTGGCAACTTGTGTTCCTGTTCAAGATGTGCTGTCACAAGGCACCTTGAGCAGTAATACGACTTGTGGCATTACACGGTGTTCAGAAGCCCTGCATGCTACCGCCAATTGGTGGTAATTTTTAACCCCGCTTAAGCAGTGTAAACTTCTTTTCTTCTTTTTTACCCTTTGACTTTGTCGTCGGGATCTTAGAATACTGGTCTCTCTCCTGATTGGTTAAAATATCCTTAATTGGTAACAAACTCCAATGTAATGGAGTTGTTATTTATTATTCCTTTATGTAAGAAGGATATAGCCATTTTCCTCTGTCGTTCGGCCCTTTACTTAAGCAAGATATAGCCTTCGTCGTCGGGATCTTGAAATGCTGGTCTAACTCTTGACTGGTCATAATTTCCTTAATTGGTGTTTAGCTCTAAGAAGTTTCTACTCTTCCCTTTACGTAAGGTGTATATTGCCCTGGGGACGTGCATGGGCCCGTTTGGAGGCTTCAGCACTAGGCAGCTTCTGCTACCTGCCCCATATGGAAAGAAAGAAAGAAGAAAGGGTTTCCAGCTGTCACATGTCCATGGTCTGGTCATAATTCCAACAACACCGTACCTTCTCCCTGCTTCATACGATACTCGTGGTCATAGCTCTAAATTCTTGGTACCATCTACTAGAGTCAATGCATTCCGTTACAGTTACTTTCCGGCCACAATTATGTCTTGGAATGGCTTACCACACACATTGTCCAATCACCATCAGTTGAATGCTTCAAATTTCAGCTGGCAAAATTTCACCTTATACCTACAAGTACCTAGTTTACTAATTGTTGTTTTTATATCACACTTACACACACCACTGCTTTACTTGCACACTGTATTGTATTGTCACATAGTACTGCATACTTGGCAGTCATGCATTATTATCATTTTATTTTCTTATTTTCTTACTTTTATTTATTTATTTATTTTTTTATTTTATATTTTTTTTTGCGCCGTGGCTGGTCCCCATGCACGACAATGCTCAGTTTGAGCGCTGTGCATTACAGGAATAGATAGAGATAGAATGTCAATGATCAATACTTCAAAAGTCTTGTAGTCATAATCATACCTGTTGCTCCTGGAGTCCCACGCTGACCCTGCTGACCTGAACTTCCAACAGAACCTTTGTCACCAATGACGCCTTTTGGACCAGTAGCTCCTTGAGCGCCACGCAGTCCGGGCTGGCCATTTACACCAGGACCTCCACGGGCGCCTGGAGATCCTGATGATCCTGTGGCACCAGTTCCTCCAGAGAATCCAATGTCACCACTCATGCCATTGTCACCAGTTTCACCTTGTGGACCGGTCGCACCAGTAAATCCAGGAACTCCAGTGAAGCCAGTGTTACCAGCTGGTCCTGAAAGTCCAGTGTCACCACTATCACCAATGACTCCAGTAAAGCCACTCTGTCCCTGATAACCTTTTGATCCTCGTGATCCTTGCTGGCCTGAACGGCCTTTTTGTCCACGGTCACCAGCCTCACCAGTAGCTCCAATCAATCCTGGCAACCCACTCGCGCCTATTAACCCTCTTGCACCAGTAAAACCTGTGAAACCAATTACTCCTGTTCTGCCTCTGTTTCCTGGGTTGCCAGGTGCTCCAACATCTCCCACGGTTCCAGGCAGCCCACTGGCTCCAGTGTCACCTCTCAAACCAGCCTGTCCAATAGATCCAGCAGGTCCCGAAGAACCAATAGTGCCAGGCTGTCCTATTGGGCCTGCCAGTCCTTGTGGTCCTGCTGATCCAGTAGCACCACGTGGTCCTATTGCACCTGGTTGACCAGTAGCACCTTGAGGTCCTTGAAAACCTGGCTGGCCTGCAGTGCCAGAATCACCCTTGTTCCCAGTAGCACCTGTTGCTCCAGTGAAGCCAGCAAGTCCTTGTTGACCTACGTTACCAGGAGATCCCTGCAACCCATTCGGCCCAGGATCGCCAGGGATGCCAACAGGGCCACTGGGTCCAATGAATCCGGATGCTCCTGTTGCACCAACTGCTCCTGGTGTACCAATAGCTCCAGGATCACCTGTGTCAGATAAACAGCATCTCACAAACACGCACAAAACAAACACTCATTACGTGTTTGTGTGTGGGCAGAATAACTTATCTGTGTCAGAAAAACATCATCCCACAAACACACACAAAACAAACATTCATTACGTGTTTGTGTGTGGGCAGAATAACTCATCTGTGTCAGATAAACAGCATCTCACAAACACACACAAAACAAACACTCATTATGTGTTTGTGTGTGGGCAGAATAACTCATCTGTGTCAGAAAAACAGCATCTCACAAACACACAAAACAAACACTCATTGCGTGTTTGTGTCTGGGCAGAATAACTCGTCTGTGTCAGAAAAACAGCATCTCACACACACACAAAACAAACACTCGTTACACGTTTGTGTAACTCATCTGTGTCAGAAAAACAGCACCTCACAAACAGATACAAAACAATCACACGTTACATATTTGCATGTGAGTAGAATAACTTTGAGCGGAAATGTTGTTATGATGGCAGATCAACAATTCATGAGAATATTATTATTACATTTGACTCATGCAGCAGACAAACAACATCTACATAATTTATGTGTCATCTGCAAATACAGATAATGAGATTTATAATTCCAAAACCAGTAAATTGTAGATGTCTTATTGAGTAAAATGCTATAGGGCAGTAAATGCAACCTCGTCTGCCAGAAGTCCCTGGATTTCCAGGTCGTCCAACACTTCCTGGAGACCCAGTGTCTCCTGGGGTACCAGAAGCTCCAGTGAATCCTTGTTGACCAGGTGTTCCAGACACTCCAGGTGATCCGACATTTCCAACTGATCCTTTGTTTCCAGGTGTGCCAGGTGAACCATCAGTACCAGGAACTCCAATTGCGCCCTTTGGACCACTTGCTCCACTTGCTCCACGTAATCCTGAAGACCCAGTAAAGCCTGCAACACCCGGCTGACCAATGCTGCCCACACTGCCAGGCCGACCTGTTGGTCCTCGAGGTCCTGGCTGGCCAAGTGTTCCAGCAGATCCTGTATCACCACTGACACCCGTACCACCAGTCCATCCTGTCCAGCCCGAAGCACCAGGCTGTCCTGCTTGTCCTGTCCAGCCAGCTTGTCCTGGAGACCCAGATGCACCAGCCAATCCAATAAAGCCAGACTGTCCCTTCTGTCCTTGTGCACCAGCCAATCCAGGTAAACCTGATAAAATCCAGCCAAACCTATCATGATGCACAGATTATATACAGTGGCCAAAATGTTCACTGTGTTTTTTTGTTTCTGAATAGACAATATTATGTATTATTAAACAACACTGATTCTGTATACAGTATGGCTACAGTATTTTATCATCACCTTTTAGTGCACATTGCATATGTATCTGTAAACAGCTGGTCATCTAGCCATGTAAGCTGTATTGCATGTTTAGATTAGATTAGATTAGTATGGCTACAAAACTAATGCTGCATTTCATTGGGATTGTGAACTCATATGTACAGATAATGAGATCTCTACTTCACCAATAGAACACAAAGGTAAACACGGCAGACCAAGCTGTGAATTAATTGACAACTCTGAGCACAACATGATGCTGATAACGTATTGTTAACCACGTTATTAATTTTCAAAACTTATTGTCTGTTAAGGTTCTAAAACGTCACGGTCACTTCATGAGCTGCATGAATTACTGCAATTAAAGCTAAGTGTACGAGATCACTGGCAAACAACCAATAGTAATATGTTCCTCTGCAAAACTTACCATCCACTATTATAACAATAACTTTTATAAAATAATTGCAAATCACACAAAAATGCTATGAATTTGTTTATTTGGTTACATACAAATTTAGCAATTTCTGCCATCTAAAATCACGACTTTAATTATTATTTTTTTCTTTTTTTCCGGTTAAGAACTGGTGACTACAACTTCCTAATCAATTGGAATTACTCGTGAACTTGTAATTTACAACTTCATGATCCCCATGGAATGCAGTAACAACTACAAAAGTTGTAATTTATTAAAAATACAAATCACAGATATACAGTGTCAAGAGTCAAACATGAATCTCAGTGCATAGTTATATTAATAAAATTACTACAATCTATACAAGTTGGACACTTGTATCGTTATGTGAACATTAGATGCTGGTTCACAGTGCTAATCATGTTTCAACTACAGTGTGAGTCAAAAAAATTTATCCCCTGAGGTTTTCTTAATTTTTTTCCCAACGGCTGAGAATTTTTAAGCAAAATTTTACGTGCTTATTGTATGTTCATGTCTATGCCAAATTCCAAACTATTACTCACTTATCTCTAAATCTGACAAAGTTATGACATAATAAGCACAACCACCCAGTGAATATTAACCTTTCACAGTACATCTAGAATAAACTTTTACTGTTTGACGATAAACATCGGCTTAAAACACAATTTATTGCAGTTTCTGAAACGGCAAACAGAGTTCAGTAAAAATATTTCTGTATGAAGTTCATATCACGCACTCACTCACTCACTGCTGCGCTTGACCAGCTGAGGGTCGTAGCGTCCACATCAAACGATCCTGGCCCGCGATCCGGGCAGCTCCAACAGATAGGCCAATGTCTTCTTCCACTTGTTGCAGCCAATTTCTTCGTGGACGACCACGTTTCAGAGCCATATAACACTACCGACTGCACAAGAGAGGTGTATATTCTGAGGTTGGTGGAGAAACTAAGTATTTGCCGACGCCAGACGTTGTTAAGTTGAGCCATAATGGAACCAGCAATGCTCAGGCGTCTGTGTATAGCCATCGGAGTCTATATCAGAACCCAAGTATGTAAACCTGGATACTGTCTCTACTGCTTGATTGTCAATATGGACTGTTCATATCACATGTTCAAAATGTTTACCACCAGCCTGGGCGCATGCGTTCAGACGTTTGCAAAAGTCGTTAATAGCTTTGTCGATCGTTGCAAGTAAACTATGCAAGAATATTTATATCCGGCACCTAAAAGCAACAGTGAGGGATGTCATGTTATTATTATTATTATTATTAAAAATGTAAAGATTAGAGTGACACTGTCATGAATAACATTGCAGGGGCACTTTACAGAGTTATTAAAATAACAAATAACAAAAACGAAATGAAGTGCAGCCGGAGAATGAGGTCAGTGTCACGCCAGTGTCAGTTCAAACAGCCATGTCTTCAAGCGGCTCCGGAAGGTAAGTAGTGACGGCGCGTCCCTAACAGCTG
>Ga0209339_1001001_pt1 | contig 11403 bp, 5 predicted proteins | sample OlaalgELextract3_FD_187376 | JGI IMG/M metagenome (GOLD analysis project Ga0209339, IMG submission 187376) | Olavius algarvensis symbiont microbial communities from Tuscany, Italy - Type A ELBA extract 3 (SPAdes) (version 2) | ecosystem: Host-associated > Annelida > Digestive system >...
TGTTCACACGCACCGCTAAATTGGACCCTGGGGCCCACGGTGAGAGGTGCACTAGAGCTATGGCCGTCCATCATGCAGTAGGTATTAGCTGCCAGAGAAACAGTGGTTATAGGCCGAGCAGGGTAAATATCATGGCACAAGGTCTCTCCACTCCCGATCCCCCCCTTAGCCCTACGCACCTCTCTGTAAGGAGAGGTCGTGCAACAACTACACACTACACACACCATCAGGTTAGCCTGATGGTGTCGCGCAACACTACACTAGTCCCTTCCCTGGGGTTACCCATTGGGCCAGCTTGTGAGGCAGGCCTCAGCGTTGGCATGCAAAGGGAGCGTGTGTCACCCCAAAGGATAAAGATAAAGATAAAAACAGAGTTAGAGGATAAAACGCTACAACCTTTGTACAACTATTGACAAAAGCTGACTATTGAACAAAAGTTATAGCAAGTTTTAAGATTTAAGATAAGTTATTTGTAAAATTAATAAAGAAAATTTCAACAGTAAACATAAACATAGAATGTGACTTACTATTGGTCACCACTGTAACTATAGCATTATCTTATACCATTTTTGGAGTAATTTGATGTTAGATAATATTATGACCTTAAAATCAGGGTTAGGGTCACTCAAGATCACTGTAAATTGTATCATTCGTTGGTACAGTTTCCTATTCACATTCCATAGTAACTATGGCCATATCAAGTATCATTTTTGCCGTGCAATGCTATGCATTAGGGCAGCCTATGCAACACTACACTAGTCCCTTCGAGCATCGAGCAGTGTCCGTCTGTCCATCCATCCATCCGTCACATTCGTGTATTCTGTCAAAACAAATAAACATATCTTCAACATTTTTTCACCATCAGGTAGCCACACCATTCTGGTTTTCCACATCAAACCTTATGGCAATATTCCAACAGGAACCCCTACCCCACCTAACAGAGGCATCAAATGCAGGTCAAGTAAGAAAAAATCGTAGATTCTCAGCCAATATCTGGCTCCATTGCATGCTGTGAATGGTTTGACTGGCAAGTGCAATATACACAGCTGCGACGGACGATGGCAAGTTGATGACACTAGTCGAAAGTAAGCGGCATCATTTGTGCAGCAGTGCACACAATACAGTTTTTAACGAGCGACCACGACAAAATGTTTAGGATAAGAAGCATCAGAAGCCTCAACGTTAAGCCGAAGACAACAGAGCCACATTTAATTGTATGCAGTGGTAAATAAGAAGCTCAGCTGTCACAGAGAGACCACACGACGCTGCGTGTCAATGAATATTTTGCTAAGTCACTCAAGGTCACTAAAGGTCATACAAAATGACACTGTTGAGTACGACCTGTCCCTATTAGTATTTTATTGAAACTATGTCTGCATCTCGTACCGTTTCTGAGATATTCAGCGTCAAAGAATGGCGTGATCTTGAAACTGGGGGTAGGGGTCTTTCAAGGTCACTGAAAATGGCACCATTCGATAGTCCATATACGACTTTCTATTGGTCCGCCATTGGCACGGTTTTTTGGTTATTTGACATTGAATATCGTGACCTTGAAATATGTGTTAGGGGTCATGCAAGGTCATTGAAAATGGTACAATTCGAAAGCCTCGTATGTATTCCTATTTGTCTTTGACAGCAACTATGGTCGTATCTTTACCTGTTCATGAGATATTCAGCCACAAATAATGGTGTGACCTTAAAATCAAGATTATGTGTCGTTCCAGGTTGTTGAAAGTGTCGATAGACGATGTACACTGACAACTTATTATAGCCATTGTAAGTACAACACTATCTTGTACCATTTTCGAGTTATTTGGCACTTAATAATATCATGACCTTGAAATCTGGGTTAAGCTCAAGCGTGTGACAGACAGACAGGCGAACAGATGAATATCGCGATTTTTGCATTCCCCCTTGCATTTGATGCCCTCGTTAGGGGTATCTCCATCGGAGTATTGTGATACCGTCTGGTACAGAAAAACTAAAATGGTGTGGATACATTATGGTGAAAAAAGACTGAAAATACGTTTCTACTCTCTCGACAGAAGACAGGCGTGTGACAGACAGACAGGTGAACAGAAGGACAGACAGACATCTTGCCACAGCATAGTCTGCACTATGCATATGCGTCACACGGTAAAAATCAATGGCGGCATCGAATGCAGGTCGTGTATGACAAAATTGTGATCGATAACTACTGGGTGGTCGCCTGACAACAATACTGCCATGGTGTACCATAGCGTTGTCAACTTGCATCATAAACAAGAATCCACTGATGTGTGGTGGTGCCACCGCCACGCATCAGTGGATCTCATTCATAACAGATGATGCTCAAAAAATACTCAAAAATGCAATATATTTTTGTTTATAATGGAGTCCCCAGGGGGGCTACTGCCCCGTGACTTACATTTTTAGAAAGCTTTCATCGAGCTGATGTTAAGCTCTAGTTGACACAATTGACATGTGAGTTACCATTTTTGAGATATTTGCGGTCAAATGCTGAAAATTGATGTTTGAGAAGCCAAATATAGTCCACCTGAAGCCCTTTTTGACCTTACATTTGGAGATCCCTAAAGATATCGCCACCAAAGGGGGAAGACACATAACTGAGATGCAGCTCTAACACCTGCCAAATTTCACGCTGATCGGCCGCACCGTCGACGAGACATCAGTCCCGAAACAAAAAAACACACACATATATCAGATTTAATATCCGACAAAATGCATACTAGCGTTGCATTTGCTGGATAATGACATGAAGCATTACACGTCTCTCTGCGACAGGCAAGCTTCTTGTGGTCACATAATAGTAGTAGTAGAAATAATTATACAAGTAACATGGCACAGTAAACGCAACGGTCACTAATGCGCCGCAGTCTCAGCTAAACAAATGCGTTTTCAGCAGTTTCTTGAACTGACCGACTGTTGTGTCAGATTGACGCAGTGAAGCCGGCAGACTGCTCCAGAGTCTGGGTCCAGCGACTTGGAAGGCCCAATCACCAAAACCTGTGTGAGTAAGCGGGACCACACAGGTGGAAACATCAGATGGCGGCCGACATCTGAGGCAAGATGGCAGTCATCAGACAAGTAGCGAGGTGTTGAACCATTCATGTGTGTATGTGTGTGTATGTGACTACCTAGAGTGAACTTATGGTGCTGTACCACAATACAAGGCAATGAGAAACTGCAACTGACCATTGAGCAGCTAATGGCAAGCTTATGATGAGACGGGTTGAAACTGAGGGAAGTAACTGGAGAGCCAATGGACTGCGTGGCAGTCATCAGTGCGTGATCACCTTTAATCACCAGCTGACAAATGATACCATCTTCACCGGCAGCATACAACACCTTCTTGTGCAGAGCAATGTGAGAAAACAGTCCAGATGCTGGCATCAATAACGGTTTGCACATTTCTGTACACGAATGCCACAAATTAATAAAACACGGCAAATTCTGTCCACTCTTCACTGAGTGACACTAGACTGATTACAGAATCATCATCCACGTATGTCTGTCCTATACTCACAATTTGCTGTTACGCATTCCAGTATCTTCTATTTGTCATCAATTTTTATCCAATCGCGTTCAAATGTGATTGAAAGCTGCTCTAAACACATTCTGACCATCATAATTTTCTAACTTTGTAGTAATTTGAGGTTGTTGAACCTATTCAGAGTTTGAACAGGAAGCTAGTAAAAAGTTATGCTCCGACAACCTGCCAAACGTGCCCTTAGGAAGACTTTCTGGAGACAGGCCTGGAGTAATAGACCAAGTAGAAAAAAAGTAATAGTATGATAAGGTTAAGTAAAGTAGTGCTAAAATACTAACAATGCATGTCCACGTTATTTCACAGTTTCTAATTTATGATTTCAGGCCTAGTGCTCAGCAGTGAGAGTACAAGGCAAATTTAATGAAGTCAATGAAAAGGCTTCACACGGCACTGACTTTTCAGTTGCGTTTTCGTGTCACAGCATCAGAAAACAAGAATCTGCACCTTTACACCTCACCTGGTGAGAGCCAGCAAGGAGAAAACAAGAATCTGTGCCTTTAAACCTCACCGGTGACAGCCAGCAACGAGACAACATGAATCGGCACCTTTACACAGCGACGAGAAAATGAGAATCTGCGCCTTTACACCTCACCAGCGACAGCCAGCAATGAGAAAACAAGAATCTGCACCGTTACATAGCGACGAGAAAACAAGAATCTGCACCTTTACACCTCACCAGTGACAGCGAGCAACGAGAAAACAAGAATCTGCACCTTTCCACATCATCCAGTGACAGCGAGCAATGAGAAAACAAGAATCTGCACCTTTACACCTCACCAGTGACAGCGAGCAACGAGAAAACAAGAATCTGCACCTTTACACATCATCCAGTGACAGCGAGCAACGAAAAAAACAAGAATCTGCACCTTTACACATCATCCAGTGACAGCGAGCAACGAGAAAACAAGAATCTGCACCTTTACACCTCAACTGGTGACAGCGAGCGAGGAGAAACGAGAATCTGCACCTTTACACCTCACCTGCTGAGAGCCAGCGAGGAGAAAGGAGAATCTGCACCTTTACACCTCACCTGGTGACAGCCAGTAATGAGAAAACAAGAATCTGCACCTTTACACCTCACCAGTGACATCCAGTTGCCAGTGTTGGATGTAACTTCACAATGATGTTTGTTACGATGCAATAGTACCGGAAAAAGTTCAAGCTATCGTCACAAAACTTTGAGACTCGACGTGCAATAGATGTGTAATGATGGCATTAGTTGCACGTTGCACATGGCAACGAGGTCTGCTGAGCTGCACACCACTCGTCTGTCAGTGTCAGTGAGATAACGCAGCATCATCATCATTTGTGCTTATTCAGACGATGATTGAAGTCCTATCTGCTTTCATGTTCGCATTTTCTGCCTTTCCCACAAAGCTTGCTATAGGCATAATGGCATTGTTCATTTGACATTTCAACTGAGCCATCCACGATAATGATCATGTTCAAACCACTAGGAAGTAAAAACGTAAATGTGCAAACAGTGCCAATACCATTTGTGCAAGACCAAGATCAATCCACAAAAGTAGTTTTTAGGTAACTCAAGACCAAGATCAAGACTTAAGGACAAAAACACTGATTCATTGATTCACTCACTCACTCGTTCACTCATAGCAATTAGTAGACTACACTATGTCAACAATGTTGAATCACAGGCACTGGAGGCAGTCACCAGGTGGTCAGTTATTGGCAGAATAGTGAGTTTTTAAGTTGTGCTTAAAGCTGTCAAGTGAAGGGGACTGTCTGACCGAAAGTGATATGTCATTCTAGATTTTAGGGGCACAGTAGGAAAAGCCTCTTTGTCCGAAGCTGCTGTTGCAACGTAGCACAGATAACAAATTCTGGTTAAGTGAGCTGAGGCTGATGAGGTATTAATACTGAAGAGAGATAAGTTGGCTGACCAAAAGCAAGTTATTGGTATCAGTAATGCAATTATAAATATAAATTGCTTGGACTGGAAGCCAGTGGAGTTGTGTGATAAAAGAGAGGTACCCCAGTAGCTAAATTGGAATAGTCTTCAAGTACCACTCTAGTAAGGCTGTTTCGGATGCATTGAAGTTCATTGATATTGCTACAAGAAGTCCCGATAAGTACAGAGTTGTAGAAGTCAAGGCAGGTCTCTGTTCGATGCTAAAAGATAAGAACAGTTACTAACTTGTACAATGTGTCGTTGCTTCACTTTCAACATTCTCAGCCACACGACCATAAGAACTGGTACGGGTCTGAATTGACCCAACAGGACGAGGAGTTGTTGGCGTCTGGATCATGATACCAGCTCGTGCAGCAGCTGTCTCTGACGCACGTGGGGAGGCACTTCGCAGTGATGACACCTGTGAAAACTGTGCACTACGAGCAGAAGTTAGACGCTTCGCTACCATGTCATACATAGTCACCTCGTCGTCGAGTGCACGCCGATGACACGTCAGTGTAACAATCTCATCTGTCTCCATATCCACCTAACACAAAAGATTCCCATTGCATCACTGTAATCACCATCATCACACAGACACACACACCTAATTCAAAACTTCCAAGCCATAAAACTGGCTTTATTTCTAATGCCAAGTTAACATTAACATGTTAACATTAACCTTAACAGATGTGTTTATATTGCACAACCCCTACAATCAGGCTGAGGGCACAGTACAAGTCATCATGATTCATGACATACATTATTCCGGACTATAGGCATCATGAAAAAAAAAAGTTTTCAGTCCCCAGCAAAAGGCAGACTTCGCTTAGTGTTATTTTCAGTTCAGCTGGCAGCTGGTTCAACACTGCAGTGCAGCAGTGAATAATGCTCAATCTGCCATTTTCCGATTCATCCATGGTATGACATAGTCTCTGTGACTGGCATCTCACAGGGAGGATGGCAATGGAGAAGCAGAAACTGACTAGATGGAGTAAGTCTGTGATGTAGTCTGGCGACTGTCTAAGTGATGCTTTGTGGACGAGAAGACACATCACTATTCGATTTAACTATGCCAGCCAGCCTTGGCCTAATTAAGTTAGTATAATGAAATTATAAATAGGCATCTTTACAGCTTTACACCCATCCCATTGCAAAGATCAGTAAAGTTAAAGATCTCATAGTGATTTTAATTGATCAGTCTATTTAGCCTATCAAGTCTTCATCTTCTGTCAAAAAAGCATCTTAAACAATCATTTGCTACACTTTTTACTCACTCCTCCTCACCATGTAGTGAGATGTTCATCTTTAGTAGTAAAACCCACTGGTGTAGTGGCACTTTTACAGTGTCCTTTTACATCGCTGCTAACAAAGAATATTTAAACCAGAAGCTGTAGTCGTCGCTAGCACTCTCGGCGACATGTAGGCTGAAAGCCATCTGGCAGTTGTTGGCTGTATTCTGCTCAGACATTTCGACATTTGTCGAAAATCAATATGGTGGCCGCTCTCATGTTGTTATAGTATAACATAATAAGTTTTGTATCCAAAGCGAGTACTTTACCATATCTGATGGTATTTTTAAATTCAACTTTCTAGCTGTAGTAGTTTCCAAGATGTCAGGGAATCCACAAATTGTTCAACTGCCTCCGTAACCAAGCACCCAGTTACTTGATGAACATGTGTCAGCCAGTTACAAGCAACCTTCATCGACGCCGTCTGCGTTCTGCTGTGCGTGGTGGCCTCATTGTTCCACCTACAAAGTCAGCCCGTTACGATCCATGCAGCCTTGCTGTCGCTGGGCCATCAACGTGAAATGCGCTACCTACACCACTATGCAACGACGAACTCTCTGCCGTGTCATTTCGTCGCCAGCTAGAGACTGAACTATACAATAGAGCATGTTATTCACACTAGCACACTCTGGATTGCCTTCACTGTAAGAGTGGGCGAACATAACTTTATCGTACTTACATACTTACTTACTTACATCAGGGGGCCCTGTGCCGCATGGACGCCACTTAGCGGAAAAATTATTGTACCCGAAGCGAATACTTTACCACATCTAGAGTAATTGTGTTTTTAATTTCAACTTTCTAGCTCCAGTAGTTTCCCCAAGATAATATGGGGGTCCCACATTTGCATTAAGGGGCCCTGCACCCTCCAGATGCGCCCTAGCGGAAAAATTTTGACACAACCCATTCCCCCAAGTACTTGCCTATACCTATATAACTGTAAAGTTTCAGCTTCATAACTCAATTAACGTGTGACTTACGGAGAGCTCCATGTATAATAGGTGTTGCACTGAAAGGTACCCCAAAATGGGGATTTGGGGTGATTTTGGGGGTAGGGGCGAAGATATGTGGTACGAAAGTACATCCGTCCGCAGAATTGCGCGTTTTCAGAAATATCTAGTCCAGATCTGATGCGCCGTGTAGTAGCATTCTGTATGGGTAAAGCCATTTGCCATAGGCGAAAATTTGGGCAAGTTTGGGGGTCCCCAGCTCCCCTATCAGAAATCGCAGGAAAACATCGCAGCAGAAAGGCACCCCTTTAAACCTTCGACTACTACATGGAAAAATCGTAATCATTCTATGATGTAACCCCTGGGCTACAGGCTAGTCACCGGAAGGTACGTTTTAAGGGTTTTGTATGGTAAAAATAGGCCAAAATCTAAAAATTGAGCAACTTTGATGCCCCATAGCTCCGCAACCGTACGTCGTACAAAAAAGTTGATCGACCTCACAAACTCCCTGGCCCTTGTGCTACAACGTGGAGTAAACAGTAACTCTCTGCAGTGCATCCCGTTATCTGTAGCCTGCTCTCAGTGAGGTGCCTGTCTGACCTAATTTCGACGTCAGATTTTGAGGGCAAATGACTGCTAAAGTAGGGGGGAAAAGCCGTGGCGATGCGTAAGTCTTGATTCAAGACACCAGCTAGCTCTTCGGGGCGAAGAGGTGAGAAACCTTATTTTAGGTTCTCTCCCCCTGCTGGTATAGCTCAACCACGGAAGTCCGGACCAGCTACCGCCAAGTGGTCCCCCCTGGTAACTACAGAGAGATATTCTCTCTGTAGGCTGAACGCTGGTCCTGGTGGGGAGAACCCCAATGAACCTCCAGACTGTTTATACGGACTGCAGGTAAGGGGTTCTCCCTTCTCCCTCAGGGGTTCGCTTTCCTGGGTGCTGTGGGGGTTTCAGTCTGGGGGGGGTCGGCCTTGCTGTTCGTTAGTTTCTCTGTGCTGGTAAGTATATTGCCCCGCTCATTGAGTAGGAGCGGGGCGGCCCTCAGCACCCGGCTCATGAGGGCCTTACGTTTCCGGGGATCCTGTTCATGACTTGACGAGCGCAAGGGGTCATAAATGGTTGGCTACTTGTGTTCCTGTTCAAGATGTGCTGTCACAAGGCATCTTGAGCAGTAGTGTGACTTGTGGCATTTCAGGGTGTTCGGTTGAAGCATGTTATCACCATTTGGTGGTAATTTTTGACCCTGCTTAAGCAGGGTAAATTTTTCTCATTTTTTTTTACCCTTCGACTTTGTCGTTGGGAACTAACTCCAATGTAAAGGAGTTGTTGTTATTTATTATTCCTTTTTGTAAGAAGGATAAAGCCTTTTGCTTGTGTCTTTTTGATAACTAACTCCAATGAGTTGTTATTTATTATTCCTTTATGTAAGAAGAATAAAGTCTTTTGCTTCTGTCTCTGCGCCTTTTAAAGGAGGATATAGCCCTTCGCTTTTGTCGTCGGGATCTTGGAATCCTGGTCTAACTCTTGACTGGTTATAATTTCCTTAATTGGTATTTAACTCTCAGGAGTTTTCATTATTCCCTTTATGTAAGGTGTATATTGTCCTGGGGACGTGCATTGGGCCCACTTGGAGGCCTCAGCAATGGGCAGCTTAATTGATGCCTGTCCCGCATGGAAGAGAAGAGAAGAGACCCCTAAAGTAAAAATTTTCGAAAATGTCTTTCCGGATTCCGCGACGGGACACCGAACTACATTTCGTGATCAAATTTGGTGAAAATCGGCCGTTGCGAAGTTCCTGAAAAATCATGTGGTTTACCAAACAAAAAAAAACTTAGGCTACGTGGGACTCATCCACGTATAACCGAATTTGGTCTGGATCGGCTGCGTTTTGCCGGACTTATTCTAGAATGATTGATTTTTCGGCCCAAAAAGTCAATACAGTATAGGCTTTCAGTCTAAAAAAAATACAAATTATTTTCAGATATGTAAATTCAGCATTTCCAAAGCTATTTTGTTGGAAATTTTCATTTAAATTGAATAACATTTCTAGAAGCTATGAAGAAAATAAACGGTTCCTTTTCCGTTCACAGTGTATGGGCAAGTCTTGTTCATTAAGTGCTGCAAAATACAATGCTGTGCCCATTAAATTGAACCCTGTCTAAATGTACAGTCGCATAAGTCACAGCTCTGGCCATGACCTGAAATGCTGAAATGTAAACGGACTGTAGAACGGCTGATGGCTTACGTGTAATATTATTATCACTATTACCTTGAGGAGTTCACCAGTGCTGCAGCCAATGAGTACTTCGCCGGTTGGAGTCCAGCAGTGAATGGATGGGCAAGCGCGTTCACAGATGTCTGCGTATTCTTCAAACTTCTCAGCATCTTCGCCCTGCAGTCCTGCGACTGCCGACACTGGAAGTTCAAGGCTAGCCCTGGTCGTCACACTCCCCCTTGCAGCTTTCGCTTCACCTGCACTGGTCAACTGCCCAGCCTTCGGAGGCATCTTGTACTTACTGTTGAAAGACAACACCCGCACATCTGTGATCTCAATATTCAAACCACTTAGAAGTAAACTTCTCCAGTCGACTACAATACTTTGCATTAACGAAGAGCAGTGACAAAACTGCAGGTACGTTACAGAAAACTGCTGAACTATGATTTAACCGTCAAAACGTGCTTTTAAAAACAATGAGTATAACACTGCAGGCCGTCAGAACAATCATGAGGACAACAAACCGCTTTACCGCTTTGTGACGTAGTAGAGATCATTGCTCTGTTCCACATTCCATAACGACAGCTCATTTTCAGTGCTGACTGCCAGATGGCGCCAATTGCCAGGATTGAAAGCAACCCATGTTGGTACAACATGTGCTAGCTCCCGTGTGACAAGCTGCTGGCCATCTGTGTATTTCCTGCAAACATTTCTATACAGCATTAATAAATGCTAACACATTTTTAAGATACAGATTCAATAGCTAATAACTCATAGTGCTGTTTTGTTCATTATACATGGAACCACTATAACTGACCACAAAATTTATCATTTACTCACGAGCGAAGTTGTTTAGCAGCTTTGATAATTCAAAAAAGTTTGAGTGTCCAACAGCGACAAATGCTAACTTTGAAGTTACACCGCTCTAATAATAATTGAGTTTACTTCAAAACTGGTGCCACTGTAGAAGTCGAATTTCTGGATGTAAAAAATTTTAATAGTGCAGTGAATAATTCAAGCAGCAAATCAAACATCTTGCTAAATTACAGTTGTTTAATAAACTCTTTCCAATGTCGCAGTCGAGACATCAACGGACGGCAGAGACTGTGTCTACGAAGTCTACACAGCTGAGCAGGTGTTGATTCATCAGCTGTGCCAACACAGTGTAAAGTTGGCTACAGCATGGTGAAGTTGACCAGTGTGCATTAGTTTATTGTATTTTTGATGCACTCAGTATAGGACAGCTAACACTGAGCACGTCTTTGCTATATAGAAAATCCAGGTGACTCAACGTCTGTCCATCACTCTCCGGTGCTGTGTGGAAACCAGTGGCGGCGATCTGTCATAAAACTTGAGGGGGTGTAAAGGTGTTAGATGCCCACCAATATTTTCGTTGTCTAATTTAATTGACGCAGGCTGGCTATAATTACAATGTGTTAATATACATATCTCCTTTAATTGCTGGCACTAATAGGAAGGCCTATTTG
>Ga0209339_1001003_pt1 | contig 11401 bp, 9 predicted proteins | sample OlaalgELextract3_FD_187376 | JGI IMG/M metagenome (GOLD analysis project Ga0209339, IMG submission 187376) | Olavius algarvensis symbiont microbial communities from Tuscany, Italy - Type A ELBA extract 3 (SPAdes) (version 2) | ecosystem: Host-associated > Annelida > Digestive system >...
TGGGCATTTCCAGTTAAGGTTGCGTGGAAGAAAGAAGATTAGGAAAGACAGAAGTAAGGCTTACAGAACAATAGAGAAGTTGAATAAGAAAGTCAGTGAGCAGACAAAGTTAATAGAAGAAGTATAAGTTTGAGCATAACAAAAATACACCGAGTTCCAAGATGCAGCGCGACCTTGCAGGCAGTCGTGTAAGTCAGAAAGTAAGAAGAACTTTACTTTTTCACAACGCTTTGATGAGTGAGATGAAGGAACAGTTCAGTGCAGCAAAAACCGTAAAGGACAGGCGTAGTCTTTGCCAAGTTTTAACGGGTAAAATTCTTAAGAAGTACAGGGTTCTCAGAATGGTACATGAATTCGGATGTGATCCACGTGTCATGGTGAGAAAATGCAAAGCAGTGGAGAGGAAGATGTCAGGTAGATCGTGTAAGTGGAATGCAGTTAACAATGAGTTAAGAGATAAAGTTCAGAGTTTCTTTTTGCGTGAGGACAACAGCAGGTGTACTTCTGGAAAAAAGGATACAATAACTCGTTGCAAGAAAAAAATGCAGATTCATCTGCTTGCTGATAGTGTTAAAAATCTTCATGCCAAGTACACATCTGAGAATGTAAACAGTAACTTGTCTTACACATCATTTTCACGTTTACGTCCATTTTGGGTTATTCAGCAGTCTGTGTCGAAGAGAGATACATGTTTATGTCGCACATGTGACAATCTTCAGTTGATTGCAAATAAGCTTCATTCTGAGTGTATAATCACAACAACAGATGTCAAGCAGTTATTAAAGATATGTAGCTGTGATGCACAAAATACCGAATGTATGCTCGGGGCATGCAGACACTGCAGCACAAGCATGGACGTACCGTCTGCTCAAGTACATTTGCTGAACGTCGACACCGAGGTTGACTTGGATAAGAAAATGACGTGGAATGAGTGGAAAACAATTGAGGAAACACGCTACAAAAAGACAAATTCAAAACAAAGCAAAGAGTTCATAGTCAAGGTGACAAAAAAAGTCCAGGTTGAAGGATCAACTGGCGATATATTGGACAGATTAGAATACATGTTGCGATACAAGGCTAAAAGACATTTTTATACGATTGATCATCAGTATAAGGTGCTGAGAAACCTGAAGAGCAGTTTGGGATCGAATGAGATATGTCTGCACATAGACTATGCAGAAAACTACTGCTGCAAACAGTGCACTGAAGTGCAGTCCATGCATTTTGGTGCATCAAGAAACCAAGTAACCATGCACAACGTTGTGGTGTACACTCCGTCTGGAACAGTCTGCTTGTCGACGCTGTCAGATTCAATGCGTCATGATCCATGCGCTGTGTGGTCATACCTACAGCCTGTTTTGACACACCTGCTGAATCTTTTTCCAGATGTGGACATCGTACACTTTGTGAGCGACTCTCCGGCGACACAATACAGATGCAAGAACAATTTTTTCCTTTTCTGCACTTTGCCATATTGCTATTGGCCTCAAATAGTACACTGCACTTGGAACTACCTGGAAGCAGGGCACGGGAAAGGAGCACCAGACGGAGTGGGAGGTCTGTTGAAACGAACTGCCGACAGACTGGTGAGCTGTGGTCAAGACTTGTCTGACGCGATGGACGTGTACACTGCACTGCGCAGTAGTCAAACTTCTGTCCACTTGTTTTTTGTTCCAGACTCTGACATTCAGACTGTTGATAATTTTCTGGATAATGCTAGCCTATCCACTGTACGTGGTACAATGAAGATTCGCCAAATTGTTACGCAGAAGTATGGGACAATAAGTTTCCGTCCACTGAGCTGTTTCTGCAACACAGATAAATATGTCATGTGCATGTGTCATGCACCGTCAACCGTTGTCTTTGCCACTGACAAGAACGTCTCAGAAGGAGGTGATAACTCCCATGCTTCAACAGTCTACCATACCACTACAGGTACCAGTGTTGTGGCCTTGTGGAGTAACTTTGCATTACTTTTTCAGTTTTTGCATGTAAAGAAGTACTGAGAAAGTTGAATTCTTTTATTTTTGCTGAACTAAACAATTGTTAATTACTTGTACTTTTACTTAAGTATTCACTTCCAGTACTTCGTCCAACACTGACAGGTATGCAGTTTATGAGAATGGAAGTTAAAAAATTATTTCAGTTGCTGCTGGTCTTTATTTAAGGCTACCGTGCATTTTGTGCACACATTTTGCAAGAGTAATCAATATTGTACTTCATGATTCCATTGTGTTTCAAGATATATGGCAAGTTTATGTGCCTAGACTATGCATGTTTGTTCTAGGACTGCCTCGCAATAGAGCCCAGGAACAGCCGTCGTCAAGCTCTGGTTCCACGGCAACATCTGTCGACGACCGCTCCACGACGTCAGCACTCGGCTCAAGCTCTGGTTCCACGGCTACATCTGTCGACGACCGCTCCACGACGTCAGCACTCGGCTCAAGCTCTGGTTCCACGGCTACATCTGTCGACGACCGCTCCACGACGTCAGCACTCGGCTCAAGCTCTGGTTCCACGGCTACATCTGTCGACGACCGCTCCACGACGTCAGCACTCGGCTCAAGCTCTGGTTCCACGGCTACATCTGTCGACGACCGCTCCACGACGTCAGCACTCGGCTCAAGCTCTGGTTCCACGGCTACATCTGTCGACGACCGCTCCACGATGAGGCCTACTATGTTTTATGGCCGACATAACAGGCCTACACGCAAATCGAAGCCATCGACAGATGTCGCAGTGGAACCAGAACTTGAGCCAAATGCTGACGTTGTGAATAAACCATCAACAGAGGTTGCAACGGAACCACCAGATGATGTTCACATGAGGCCTACATGCAAATCGAAGCGCAGTCAGCAAGATATGCCTGCTGAAAAACATATAAGAACAAGGCGAAAAATTTGTGTACCAAGGCGGTACTTGTGATTTAGACCCTTTCTGTTTCGACTAACTATTAACTATGCTGCCAAGCTATGACGGATGTTCTAGGGGTCCACTTTTTATCAGGACACAGTGTATTTGACATTAAGTGAAGAAGAAGACAAGTTTCTTTTCATCTGCATGACGTATTTCATGGTTTAAGCACTTAAAGGATTGACCGTTCATTTGAATGATAAGCAGTTTTGTTGTCAGTAGAATGTCATTGGTGTAACACTTTTGAACTTGCACACTGTATAAGTTAATAGCTGCTGTTTCTAAAACATAATCTGTTATTGATACTAGGAACTGCTCAGCGTGCAAACCTCTGCCAAGGTCAAGGTCATTTATAGCCTGTTAATAATAGTTGATGTGAAAAATCGATTCAGCAGCACACATTCAAGGCCTATGTCAGCCATGCAGACCTACACTGTAGGTGAAAACCAATAGCTTTTGTGAAAGGTTTCATGCCATTAAGATCATGGTTGTGATAGTGACGTTGAAACCTCTCCCCAATGTCTTGCCCAAAATTAACCTATGGTTTTCAGTGCTTGTGTTGTCTACAATAAATCACAGTTGCGGTACTGACATTTTTGCATCCAAGGATCTTGTCAGTGCCGCAACTCAGCCTAAAACTAAAAGTTATTATTTTTTGTGAAATCAGTGTATTTTTGTGATGCTGACAACACTAACAGTCTGCTATATCTATGTACATGTTTGAACAACAAAATTATGCAGAAATGGCGGATCATAATTCACCAAGAAAACTTCCCTGCAATGAGCCATGTCTTGGAAATTCACCCGTATATCTGTGAGATAAGTTGGCAAATGTAGAAACAGTTTCAGCAACAGTTTCAGTAAATCTGTGACTGTTGCAGTCACAAATGAACTACATATGAAGCAAGCATGAATCAAGTCGACCATCTCACCTCATATTTGTTGCCACACTACCTCGTGAAATCTGTGTTTTTCGGTACAACTTACAGCAGAGTGGCCCTCTATGCATTGTACTCCGTCCGTCCGTCTGTCTGTCCCATGCCGAACGTAAACTTGAAAATGTAGAACCGTACAACGTTCAATTCAAAGTTTGATAAGAGATTACACATATGCCAAGCACTTGCTGGTGCATTATTTTGATAAAGAAGTTTTAATTCAAAATTTAGTTGTTTATAATAAGCAACAGTTTCTTCTGCACCATTGCTATGACATGACATGACATGACATGACACTGTCAGGTGCTGCTTCACATCTTCAGACGTTTTCAGGGAGAACTCCAGACGACACTGACTACGTTGCAAACTCAGAAAATAATAATAATAATATTTTTAAAATTAAATTTAAAAAATGATGTCGTGAAGATACAGAGACGCTGGAACGTAACCATTAAAACATTTGTTTGTGTGTGTACCCAGCTGTTTATGAGTTACTTACTTATTCTGCCAGTTGTGATATTCGTGATAACTTCTTATCGTTAAATTTAAAGGAGTTTTGCTGTGAGTGTACAGTCAGTGTGCTAGATGATGTCGTTGATTGACAGGTGTCGTCACGTGCGTGTTATGAGTCTGCTGCTGCGTGTGTCGTTGATTGACAGGTGTTGTGACGTGTGTGGTCAGTCTGCTGGGTGTGTCGTTGATTGACAGGTGTAGTGACGTGTGTGGTCAGTCTGCTGCTGCGTGTGTCGTTGATTGACAGGTGTAGTGACGTGTGTGGTCAGTCTGCTGGGTGTGTCGTTGATTGACAGGTGTAGTGACTTGTGTGGTCAGTCTGCTGCGTGTGTCGTTGATTGACAGGTGTCGTGACGTGCGTGTTATGAGTCTGCTGCTGCGTGTGTCGTTGATTGACAGGTGTAGTGACGTGTGTGGTCAGTCTGCTGCGTGTGTCGTTGATTGACAGGTGTAGTGACGTGTGTGGTCAGTCTGCTACGTGTCAACTGTCAACGCCTCGTTGACATCATGTTTGCTGATGACTTCAGTTCACGCCTCGACTCACGTTACGACGTCGTTCTGTTTTCATTCTGTCGACTCTGGAGCAAACTGATCAAAGTCGACAGCCACCGATCTGACGAGATTGAAGCGTGCAGCAGTTGTGTTGTGGATTCAACGAACGTCTTGCTGACCAGACTGACAGCTGGTTGTCTGCCAGCACTGTGCCGTGACAAATGTTTATCAGTGCTGCTGCGGTGTGTTGATGGTGATGCGGGTTGGTGTAGTCCAGTTCGTCGCTCGATGTTGACCGCTGCACACAGAACGCTGAGTGCGTTGTACACGACGTCTGACTCAACTGGTGACGTGAGTCGACTGTTGAACTGCTGCCTTGTCATCGACCACCACCACAACCACACCGGCCACATCGCAGCACACAGGAAGCAGAAATGTGCTACAGTTGTAGGATTGGAAACTCAAGAGAGTTCACAAGATACAACTGCAACTGACAACTGTCCCACTGCTGGTGCTACAGACAACTGTCCCACTGCTGGTGCTACAGACAACTGTCCCACTGCTGGTGCTACAGCTGACGTTGTGATAGACAGACCACGCGTCACGACAAGCACTGCTTCATCAGCCCAAGACTGCCTGGTATCACTCTCCAACGGATCATTTTGCTCATCTGTGCAACATTGTCCGTCATCTTGCTCCATCAGATCTTTTTCAGAAGAACCCTGCGACGACCGCGAAGCTGTTTGCTATGACGCTAAGCTTGTGAGAAAGTTTGTACTGTTGGTGCTACGATCGTTGGACATTGTGGCCAGAGAACCAGCTGATCAACGAGACACTGTGGACAGAGAACCAGCTGATCAGTGTAAGCCTCGTACCTCGTCGTTTACTGATGTGAGTGAGCGAGTTTCACAGTACAATACACAAAGGAGACGTCACAGCAGCTCGAGACATTGCAGTCAGTCATATCTCGTTGCTGTTAGGTACCGACGTGAGTTTCACAGTACAATACACAAAGCAGACGTCACAGCAGCTCGAGACATTGCAGTCAGTCATATCTCGCTGCTGTTACGTACCGACGTGAGTTTCACAGTACAATACACAAAGCAGACGTCACAGCAGCTCGAGACATTGCAGTCAGTCATATCTCGCTGCTGTTAGGTACCGACGTGAGTTTCACAGTACAATACACAAAGCAGACGTCACAGCAGCTCGAGACATTGCAGTCAGTCATATCTCGCTGCTGTTACGTACCGACGTGTGTGTCACAGTACAATACACAAAGCAGACGTCACAGCAGCTCGAGACATTGCAGTCAGTCATATCTCGCTGCTGTTAGGTACCGACGCGAGTTTCACAGTACAATACACAAAGCAGACGTCACAGCAGCTCGAGACATTGCAGTCAGTCATATCTCGCTGCTGTTACGTACCGACGTCAGTTTCACAGTACAATACACAAAGCAGACGTCACAGCTGCTCGAGACATTGCAGTAAGTCATATCTCGCTGCTGTTACGTACCAACGTGCAGCTGCAATCTCTCTCTGTACGGCAGGTTTCCATCTTCATTGACTCCACCTTGACCTGCCCTGGGCGGACATTTTTAGCTCTTCATAACTAATATTGCCTTTTTCGGTCTTCAGTACCCAATCCAAGAACATTGTTCTTGGTCTCCTGTAAGCCTTCTTGTCCTGTCTTTGTCCAGGTTCTAACGTTATTCTCAGTAATGAGTCATGTCTCAGGAAGTGACCTAGCCATCTGTTCTGTCGACTTCTAACGGTGTCTATTATTTTTCTTTCTGTCTCAACCATCTTCAGTATTTCTTCATTTGTTTTGTGCTCAGTCCATGGTACTTTCATCATTCGCCTCCATATCCATATTTCAAATGCCTCAAGTCGCCAAATATCTTCTTTTTGTAGAGTCCACGTTTCGCTTCTATACAACGCAACACTCCAAACAAATGCTTTCACCATACATTCTTTCAAGTGAAGGCTGAGGGATCCTCGCATGAGGTCACTTTTCTTGTTGAAAGCCTCTTTTTCCCAAAGCAATTTGCCTTCTTACATCATGACAACTTCTACAGTCTTCGGTCACCAAACTTCCGAGGTAACAAAATTGTTTCACGTTTTCCAGATTCTGTCCATTGACTGATCTTCATAGTTCTTCCTTCTACCGTAGACATTCTCATGATTTTAGTCTTCTTCGTATTGATTCTCATGTTTTACTTCTCTGATGTATCTTGCAATGCATCCATAATAACTTGTAATCCTCTTACAGTATGTGATACCATGGCTTGATCATCTGCAAATCGAATCGCTGGTATCAGCACACATCCCACTTTGACTCCTTCCTGTATATCCTCCAGTGCTTCGTTGATGACATACTGGATATAAAGGTTAAACAGTAATGGAGACAAAGGACATCCTTGTCTAACTCCTTGCCCGATGATGCCTTTGGCCCGAATACAACTTGGCAATCAGATTTCTATCCCTCCAGTCCACTCCAATATCTTTCAACATCCACATCATCTTCCACCAGTCTACCCTGTCAAAAGCCTTTTCATAGTCAACAAAACATATACATAGATCCTTTCCACGTTGGAGACTTCTTTCTCCCAGTACTCTTGATGTTGTGATGGCGTCTCTTGTACCTTTACCTTTCCGAAAACCAAACTGTTCTTTCCCAATATGGTTTTTCGCATTTGCTTTCGCTTCAATACGCTTCGTAAGTACTTTTATTAGTACTTTTGCGGCATGTCCCAACAGGCTAATTGTCCTGAAATCACTACATTCCGTAGCATTCGGTTTCTTCTCTAACAGAATGATAACGGTCTGTAGGAAATCAGCAGGCCATTTTCCTGTTTCATAATTTTTTTGGCACAAATGTGTGAAAACCTTCACCGCCGTATTTCCGATGCATTTGAGCAACTCGGCGGGTATTTCATCTATTTCTTCAGCCTTATTGTTCTTTAGTTCTTTTATTGCTGTGGCCATTTCTTCTTCTAGTATGCATGGTCCAATGTCATCCATATCCGTTGCTGGTTCAACATTAAGTCTATGGGGTTTGTTTTCTGCATTATATTGTTTCTCGATGTATTCTTTCCACCTGTTCCTCACCAGCTCCAGATCACTAATCAGTTTACCATTTTCATCCTTGACGGAAATATTACTTCTGCTCTTCTTCCTGTTCAAATCATTAATTGCCTTGTACATCTGATCTTGTTTTCCTTGTTTATCCAGCTCTATTTCTTCACATTTCTGCGCCCACCATTCCTCTTTGGCTCTCTGTGTTACTTTGCATAGTTTGTTGTTCAGCTTCCGATACTACTGTCTTGTTTCCTCTGTCGTCTGATGTTTCCACTGTCGTCGTTGGTCCATCATCTCCAACATAGATGCCGTTATCCATGGCTTCTTTATAACTGGTTCAATGGAATGGCCGATTAGTTCTTCTGCGGCGGATTGATAGTGAGTCATATGTGGTCCATCGAATGTCGCCATTTTCATCAACCTTGAATGACCCCTAACCCAGGTTTCAAGGTCACGCCATTATTTGACGCTGAATATCTAAGAAACGGTTCCACATACAAACATAGTTAGAATGGAATGCTAACAGGAGTGTGCACATGCCCTACTCAAGGTTGTCATTGAGTGACTTGGTGAAATATTGCATGACACAAATCATTGCGTGGTCTCTGTGAGTGCTGAGCTTCTTGTTGACGTTGCTCGGCAACGCCGTTTCTACTGACTGACTGATGTTGCAGGTGCGTGGACCGACGTGCGGCTGTGGCTGGAGTCATTAAGTCGAGATCTGGACGCCGTAGAATGCAGTAGTATGATTGACGTGTTCATTGGTCAGGATGACGTGCTTGTTGAAGCTCTGCTGCGTCTGTCCAACATTCACATCACGTCACGGTCAGTCTCAATCTCATGCAACCATATGCCTTGCTTACCGTTTATAATACATTCTCGTCTCATTTTTTTAACATCGCTCAATTTTTGCCGCGCGATGCTATGTATAAGCGCGGCCTATGCTGTCATGCGGTGCCTGTCTGCAGTGTGGCTGTTCGTCTGTCTGTGTGTCTGTCACGTTCGTGGATCATGTCAAAACGAATAAACATATCATCAAAATTATTTCACCGTCGGGTAGCCACACCATTCTAGTTTTTCCGTGCCAAACGGCATAGCAATATTCGGACGGGAACCCTCCTAACGGGGGAATCGAATGCAGGTGGCGTAGGCAGAAATCACGATTCTGGCTTGACTGCCTGTGTTAACGCTGCAACAAGCAGGTGTTGTAAACGCGGTCGCCGGTGGACGACGGCCACCGTCTCTCTAGTTTGACACATCGCTGGTGGTAAGCGGCGGTGTTGATTGCGGGAGAAGACAACGAAATGTTTATGACAAGAAGCCTCAACGTTACGCCAGCACATTTAACTGCACGCAGTGATAAATCTGTAGCCTACGTAACTAACAATAAAAGACTCTACTCGACGTTTTGTACTGTTGAAGCTAACTACTGACAGACACGAAGCGTCGCGCGGTCTCTTTGCGACAGCAGAGCTACTTGTTTTAATAATTTAATACGTTTTAACAATTTCTGCTACTACTTAACATTGTTTTGAAGTGTGAAGAATGTGTCCATCATAGCTTGCTTGTCTTGCCGTCTGGCGACACGACATTGTCGCAGGTTTTCGTTGTTGGTCGCATTTGTGTCTTTGTTTGTTTTTTTGTTTGTTTGGTAAGATTATCAGAAAACGGACGTAGGCTTACCGCTATTGTTGTGAACCGTTCGGAGTAGAGTGGCAATGCACTGGAAGCGTGTGTGTTTATTTTGGACGTTATTTGGGAAAATTGACATCTCTGAGCCAAAAAAAGTATATAAAAAATCAATGTTCTGTGGAGGCTGTAATATGATTAACAAACATTGAGTGGACACTGGACACATGGCTGTTAGAGTTATGCCGCGTAAACAACGTGACAAAGTGGCAAGAGGACCACGTTTGGTTGCGTGTGTGACCAACGTTCTACCACTGTACCACACAGTGTGTGGCACAGTAGAACGTTGGTCTTTGACCGGCGAACTTTCGCTGTCCTGTGATCGACCTGCAGCTGACGGGTGACCACTTATGTGGGCAAACCGGCCGCTATAGGTCAGCCAACCAGGCCAACTCAGCATAGATATACATGCATAAATGAGTAGTAGGCTGCAATCAGATGTCCGCAACCTCAGACTGAGGACTGGGAGGCGCCATATGGTAGTGCTGTAGCAGCTGTACTGTCGAGTTTTGTCGTTGCAGGTCGAGTTTCGGCAGACATCAGTATCCCGCTCACCTTGATACGTTTTACCTGTTTTTGACATTTCTAGACAGAACTAGCTGGAGCCACAGTTTGCTGCTTGACCTCATCATGTCGCCGGAGACGCAGTTCCTTGTCTACGTGGTCCGCGTACTCAAGTACATGGCGGCGTCGTGGAACGACTGGACTGACGTCTGTCGTGATTACGCACTGAATGTTTGTCAATCTAAACAAGATGGCGCTGTGAATGTTAGTGCTGTATGTCTAGAACACGAGAAGAGGAAGTACAGCAATGTCGGACTGCGTGAGCAGGAAACATTGTCACTATATAACGATGACGACTCGTTGGGTTCAGTTGTGACTGCTGACAAACAGACGGCATCCGTGCCTTGTTCACTTCTCACCACAGAACAAGTGTCTAGGCACACGGCCGTCGAGAAGCGTGCTCTTGTGGACTATTCGTCTAGCAGCGATGACGAAGATGTCAGTAGTAAAAGCAGAGTGTGTGATAAGTTAACTAAAAAGCAGCGCGTTGATTTGTCGGCCTCTGATTATGACCAGCGTGAACAGAGGATGTTGTTGAGTGGCGGAGATGGAGCGTTGACGGGAGACTCGAGCTGCTCAACACTGGAGCGTGCAATGACAGTTCTCTGTGAACTGCGGCGAGTCATTTGTAGACTCGTCGCTAGAAACGTGTTTCCGTTCAATGTCCAGCCATTAATTCGACATCTACGTCACTGTCAAGTGTTGTACCGCGCTGACGTAGTTTAGTCTAAGTCCAGTTGTCTTCTTCAGTCCACGTATCACGCCGACACGGTCCAGTCGAATCTGAGTCCAGTCGTCTTCTGTCAACCTTGTCATGAATGTCATCAGTATCATTGTCAGAGGCCGATTAAGGCATGTTCAACACGTTCAGTCGAATAGGGGCCCACACTTTAGGGCCCACACACAATGACACACATGCAAAAAATTGTTACATAATGTTAGACAACGGCTGTTTTTTTCCCAGTAGGAGGCCTGGAGTTGTGTCAACTCTTTTGTGTTGATTTATTTGCTGTGGATGGGGCTTTAGTGAACACTGCCCCAGGGACGTTCGTTAATCCTTTCACAAAATGGATGACGAAGACGAAATAGTCGTTGCATGTACTGCAGTCGTGGTGTGCAGTTTAGGTGCCGCAATGATAGCGGCCAAGTCGAAGAAACGGAAACACTCCACATGGGTTAAACAGTACATCAGAGACATACACATCAGCTATG
>Ga0209339_1001005_pt1 | contig 11400 bp, 10 predicted proteins | sample OlaalgELextract3_FD_187376 | JGI IMG/M metagenome (GOLD analysis project Ga0209339, IMG submission 187376) | Olavius algarvensis symbiont microbial communities from Tuscany, Italy - Type A ELBA extract 3 (SPAdes) (version 2) | ecosystem: Host-associated > Annelida > Digestive system >...
AGTTTTAGGGAACTAGGCCTATAAAAGGAGTGATTTTAGTAGTACTTATATCAAAAAAAGTCAAGTAGTATTTTATCTTATCATGCTGATATAATGAGAATTTTTACGTTTATGCGTCCACTCTATAGTTCTTAAATTTCTTAATCCCAAAATTCCTGAATCCCTGAATTCCGCAATCCTTGAATTCCCCAATCCCTGAGTTCCCCAATCCCTGAATCCCTCAATCCCATCACCTCAAATCAAAGCAGTCATAATCGTTGGAATCGCAGGGCGCGCTGACGATTCGTTGTAATCTTCCGTTTTGAAATGCAAGGTAATACATGAATTTACCCAGCCCGATCTTATATATCCAGACCGGGCCGACATCCTGCAGGGATTGTACGTCCAGCGGTTCCCCGCACTTTTCAGCCACAGAACGGTCTAAATCCCCGGTGGCAATAATGCCGCCCCGGCAGCGGAGGGTCGACTGATCCGCCATATTGGTGATGTCGACTGCATACATTATCTGCGGAACCGCCAGGGCAAATGCCAGGGCAAATCCAAAATAAGTGGTAATTTTGCTCATTTTAATCTCCAGCCTTATCCTACTTGTTGTTTCTATATACCCAATTGTATTTTTATCCCTGATTGAGGACTCTTAATTGACGATTTCGATATAAGATGATAACAACAATAGGAAACGAATCGGGTTATAATACACGAATCTTATAGCAATCATCATCGCTGCAAGTCAATCACGGTAAATCGTCTTTTATCATAACGCTCCAATGCAGTCGGCTCCTGGACGCTTTTAAGGATAGCGGCAGCCATACGACAAGGCTTAAAGCGCAATGCAATAATGTCTCACCCTGTTCGCAACCCTGACCAAACGGAACATTATTATAACAACCGGGATTGCTTAACCTCGAATTTCACCAAAGTTAATTTTCAACTTTTATTCAGACAAGTGACGAAATCATATCAAGGAGAAAACAAAATGACGAAATTTAAAGTGGCTGTGAGCGTACTCATTGTTTTGGCTTTTTTCGGCACTACATCGTTTGCCCAGGATACTTCCGAAAAAAGCGGTGCAAAAAACTGGGAGTTTGCCCTGGCGCCGATGTACCTGTGGGCGATTTCCGTCTCCGGAGACGCGACGGTCAAAGGTCAGGATGTGGACATGGATGTATCCTTCAGTGACATCTTCGACAACCTGAATGGGGCGTTGACCTTTCATTTCGAAGGCGTGCACAAGCAGAACTGGGGCTTTTTTACCGACCTGAACTATGTGGTCTTAAATCCAGAGGATGGACCCGTTGATATCGAATACACTCAAATCCTGTATGAGCTGGCCGCGTTTTATCGCCTGATTGAGGGCAACGTCGTTATCGACGGGTTTGGCGGGTTGCGCTACTCCTCCATGGATATCGAGGTGGATCCGTCCGGACCGCTGTCGGACTTCGACCAGCGCAAAGACTGGGTCGACCCCTACGTCGGCTTGCGCTGGAAATGGCCTATTGGCCAAAAGTGGGCCTTAAGGTTAAGAACCGATTTCGGTGGATTCGGTATCGGATCGGATATATCCTGGAACGCCGTAGGATTGGTTGACTTCAAGCCGTGGGAGCACGTCGGCATTTTCGGCGGCTACCGTATGCTGTATCAGGACTATTCCGACGGCAGCGGCGGCAACCGGTTTGCCTTCGATGCCACCATGCATGGACCGGCTCTGGGTTTGAATATCACCTGGTAGCGAGAGAATGTAACCGTTCAGGGGTTCAAGAGTTCAGGGTTGTCTTAAACAGTGAACCGCAGAATGCCGAACGGTAGTTTCGCTATTGGCCTGCGCAGCCAATTTGGCGAAGCAGGCTAGCTCAATCTTTTTTATGGTACACAGCGTTCGTTAAAGTACCCACGACGGGCAGAATGCATTGTTTCAATATTCGACACACATTATTCTATACTCGATATTCGCTTTTTCAGATCACGTTGAATGTATAAATCGTCCTTTCAGGTTCTGGTATACCTTTGTGCCTTTTGCTGGCTGATCTGTCCGCCGGCGAGTGCTGACTGGATCAATCTGTCCGGCGCCCAGAATGCCCCCAATATCGCTGAAGTTTATATCGAAGACGATCAAGTCAGAATCGAACTGGAAATTTTTGTCAACGACCTGGTGACCTTTGGCCGGCTCCTACCGGAAGAATACTTTCCCGCAACCGGTTATAATCGAAAGCCGCCCGAAAAACGCCTGCGGGAATTCAGCAGGCAGGATCTACAGGTGATAGCCGACGGCGGACAGCATCTCCCGGCCGAGCTGAAACTGATCGAACCGCGCTTTCGCCGCGAGCGGCCAAGACCCATAGCCTGGAAGATCAATCCCTACACGGGCCAGCCCATACCGGGTCCACCGGCAGATAAGCGGGTGCTTTATGCCGAGTTGATCTACCCCTTCACCCAAAAGCCGGAATCACTGACCATCGTCCCCCCGCTGGACCCGGACAATAACATCAGCAAGGTGCCCATCGGTTTCATGACCTATCACAAGGGCGCCCCGCTGCACGATTTCAGGTATTTGTCCGAACCGTCGACGGTAGCGCTGGATTGGACCGATCCGTGGTACTCGCAATTTGAAAATAAAGCCCTGCAGCGCTGGCAGCGCGACGGCGTCATGTCTTTTTTATATATCGAACCTTACGAAATACGCCATGAGATACTGGCGCGTGTCAAGGATCTGGCGGCCTGGATCGAGCTCGGGCTGCGGGGGGACGATTTCATTGAAGTCCATGAAAACGAGCCTTTGAAAAAGCGCGTGGGCGAGTATTTTTTAAAACGGGACAAAACCCTGATCGACGGCAAACAGCTATCGCCGATTCTGGACCGCGTCTCCTTCGTCAAATACTCCACCACGGCCTCCACCTTCGTGGTTCAGCCGGAGCGCCTGCCGATCAACACGGCCATGGTCGGGGTGATCATCACTTATCTGACCCAAGACCTGCCGCAGCAGGTAACGACCGAGTGGGACCTGTGGTCCGACCGGGTCCAGAAGGTTCCGACCAACGCCATCGATCCGGCCGGCGGCTTGCCGTCCTATGTTACACCCGGCGATAATATGTCCACCTGGACCAATTTTCTAAAAACATACCGGGTGCCCACCGTGGCTGAAATTGAAGTGGACGAATCCCTCACGACATTGAAGATACCGTTGGCCAGCGTATTGTGCCTGTTGGCCCTGCTGCCACTGGGTTTGCGAATTAAAAAAGGTGGCAAAAACCTTCGAACGGCCGGCCCCTATGTGGGATTGGCAGTGCTGCTCATCGCCGCCAGTGTTTTACTCTATCCCTTTTTAAGGGTCGGCGTTGCCAAACCGGCGGCCCTGGCGCCGAAGATGACCGATGAAACGGCCGTGGCCGTCCTGAACAGTCTGCTCAAAAACATCTACCGTTCCTTTGACTTTCGGCAGGAAGAAGATGTCTACAACCGCCTGGCCACCAGTGTCAGCGGCGACCTGCTGTCGGAAATTTACCTGCAGAACCGAAAGTCCATTGTGGTGACCCAGGCCGGCGGCGCCCGGGCCCGGGTCAAGAAGATCGAAATCCTGGATGTCGCCGTGAATCCTCTTCCGGACAGTCCCCTGGGGCTTTTGTTTAAAGCCCGGTGGACCGCCATGGGCACTGTGGGCCACTGGGGCCACATCCACACCCGTAAAAATCAATATGAAGCCAATATCACGGTGGCGCCGGTGGACGGCAGTTGGAAGATCACGGGCCTTGATCTGCTGGAAGAAAAGCGCATCGATCCTTACGGAAAAGCAAAACCAAGGTAACAATTCCGCCCAAGAGGACCCAGCTTGGATTTTTCCCTCGGAGGGGGGAATTTGCTTCAAACTCCGGAGGGAATGATGGAAGGGTGGAACAATGGAATAATGGGTATCAAAAACGGAAGATTGTCTGATCTTTATTTCTGATTCATAAAATCACTACTAGATCAGATCTCATTCCGCCAAACCCAATATTCCAACATTCCAGTATTCCAATATTCCAAGGCATACATGCAAGGCACGACCAATCATCTCTGAACTGACCCAAAGAACCAGGTTTTCGGTATTGAATAGGATCCTACTCGAACTCGACCTCACCATCGAAATGAAAAAATGCGGTGGTAATCTCGACATCACCGGACTCCACCGCCGTCCGAATGATATCCGATTCGTTCAGCAGACGATCGGCACTCTGCCTGGCATTTCTTCTGGACACCTCATCGACGGTATCATCGCCCGAGCCGACCACGGGCTGTATGTAGCCAATCAGCGTGTTGAGGTTTTTGCCGGCGTCGCCGCCCGCGATCGCCGCCGCCACCGCTCCGCAGGTTTCGTGTGCCATGACAACCACGAGTTTGGTGCCGAGATGCGCAACAGCATACTCGATGCTGGCGATTGTTGAGGTATTGGCAACATTACCTGCCACGCGAACGACAAACAGCTCACCTGACCCCGCATCGAATAAAAGCTCCACCGGTACACGGCTGTCCGCGCAGCTGAGGATAATTGCATATGGCGCCTGGCCCGCCCGGGCCTTTTGCGTCAACTCTTCGCGTCGTTGTTCACTAAACTGCCCTGGACCTTTTGCTTCTCCATTTAGCAATCGTTGGTTCCCCTGCTTTAGTCGTTCGAGAGCTTCTTTCGCACTTATAGTTTCCATGTTTGGTTCTCCTTTCTTCGTCAACAACACGGTCATTCTATCGTGATCGATCCATCGTTTTGTGTCTATGCAAGTGGATTACATTCCTAAAAAATTGCGTAGGAGTCAATTAAAATATCAATCACGAAAGCACGAAATGACGAAAACACGAAATAAAGCGAAGAAAATATTCGTGTTTCCCAGTTATCGGGTTTTCGTGATAAAAATGCTTCTCACAAAATGTCAAAAATTCACAATTAAAACTCTACCCAGGGTACTGATTCTGATCCAAAAATTTTTCATCAGCTATTCGCAAGCCCGGCCGGATTACGCCCGTTAAATCTGCTAGAGTGGCAGAACTGCCCCGAAAACCACAAATGCCACCTGATCACCGGAGGCGGTCAGAACCACTTGGCCGGTTGCGCCTGATATGGCCATGGTCCACCCGAGGCCGTCGCGCATCTTTTCATAACCATCCTCGGCTCCCTGCAATATGAGCTTGCCGTCCACGACCTCCCGGCGTTCGATGGATGTGGCCGCTGTTTGGTCGTCGCCGACAGCCGGACGGATGGTTTGGCTGGCAAAATCAATCTTCAAAAATTGGGGCAGTTCAGCGCTGGCCGGCGTGACCTCCCGGCATGTTCCGTCGGGTGTGCATTCGATGACCCGGATGACCGATATCACCAAAGGCTTACTGCCGTCGAAGTTCCCGGCCCAAATATCAGGAGACGTAATCACAAAACACAAAATCGCGGTAACTATCAAGATAAATCTTTTCATGGAATCCTCCGCTCAAACCAATAACTAATAACGAATAACCAATAACTCTCAATTGGTTTTTTCCCAATTGAGGTGCTACTTCACCGTATACCCCCGGCCTTCAAGGCATGCGCCATGGGCACGGTTATAGGCATTGCGCTGCTGCATGTATTGATCGGCCTGCCGCTGCTCCCATTGTTTACGCTGCTGCTCGGCTTTACGATTCTGACGCGAGCTGCGCGTCCCTCCCAGGACGCCACCTGAAATGCCCCCGATGGCCGCCCCTTTGCGGGCGCCGCTGCTACCGCCGGCAATACCCCCGATAACCGCACCGCCGGCACCTCCCAGGATACCGCCGGTGACCGCACTGCCGCCGACGCTTTTCTTTTGCTGGGACGGCGGCGGAATGACATAGAAACGGAGATTCCATTCCTGCCCAACTGCATCGTCTGGCTGGATGATGGAGTAATGCGCTTCTGCGCCAAAGCGCACCGGGAGTTTCCCGAACTGAAAAGTACGGACGAGGCCGAACCCGATCGTTCTGTCCACCTGTCGTCGCGGTCGCTGTCACCCGCGTAGTCCCAATACTACTGAATCACACCGCCGATTTTCCACTTCGGCCCCATATAAACGCCCAATCCGGCAGGCCCCGCTAACCACTTTCCGGTGCCAGAGTATCCTCGGTTGCCGTCGGGATACCCAAATTAAGGCCGAAGCCCGAGAGCAGACTGGCACCGCTCCCGGTTTTGCAGCCTTTCTTGGGGGAAAAAAGACCATTGTAGTACATGTCGCCGAAGCCAGTGGTGCGGCCGCTGAAAAGGTCGAGGGGTGCAATCTCCGTATCGGTGGGAGGAAGGTCGATGGGTCCTTCCCCGCTTCCAAGCTGTCTTTCGAGGCGGTCTGCTGCATCGTCGATCTTGTCCGGGTCAACCGGCATGCTGGGAACGTTCCAGACAACGCGGTTGATGAGACTCCAGTTTTTGCCGAGGCCTTCGGGAAACTGAGAGATGCCCAGGAAGTTATATATAATCGCCTTTATGTGAACGGTTATTCGGCATCGAAAATATTTACTATCAAAACATTATCTTGTATTAACAAAAATTCTGCCGTTCATTCGATGGGCTGGGTCGGCGCAGGAATCAACCCCTTGAGCTCGCCATTTTTCAGCCAGTCGTTCATCAATCCGGTGGCCGGCTCGCCGCGCGGCGCCGTATCCCATTCCTTGCTGGTCCCCTGGGGCCAGGATTCATGGTTGAACGTGACCTCCCGAACCTCGATATGGTCTTTCTTGAGATTGATGACGGTCAAATCATCCGCCATGGCCAGCGGACCATCGTAAGTGGCGCGGACGCCGCCGTAAATATCGAGCTCGATATCGCGGTGATTCCAGTAATGGTAGGCAACCGCCAGGCGGGGCTTCACCATGGACATCAGCTTGCCGAAACCTTGAGGCGGCGTGTGGATCACCGACGTCACCCAGTAAGCCTGCTGGTAAGGGAAGCCGGCGATTCGCATCCACTGCTCGGGCGTAAAAAAACACTCGTGAACCACCACATCGGCGCCCTGGGCCTCTTTCACAAACCACTTGTTTGGAACACTGTCGCCGCCAAATACAAAGCTCAGGCCATTCCAGTCCAGCCGGAAGCTTACCGAGCCGTCCCGGATGTGAATTGCCGGAAAACTCGTAATCTGGACGCCGTTCTCGTTGTAAACGACGGCAGTTTTTGAGTAGTCGAATTCGTGGGCAACGATTTCACCGCCGGCATTCGGCAGGGTGCCGGCCCGGGAGGTCACGTCCCAGGCCCAGGCGGCACGGATATGATCCACGTGAGCCTTGGTGCCCAGTTCGGGGCTCGAACCGGAGGGACCATAAATCTGCAGTGGGGTGTAGCGGCCGTTGAGCCAACCCCCGACCCACAGTCCCGCGATATCACCGGCATGGTCGGTATGCAGGTGGCTGACGAAGACCTTGTCCAAAGTTGAATAATCGACCTCGAGTCCAGCCAGCCGGTCGGTGGCACCGGTACCCAGATCGAACAGAAACGATTCGCCGTTGCCGAGTTCAACCAGAAAACAGGCCGCGACGTTGCTGGGCGACTGGTTCGGCATCCCCGTGCCCAAAGCCACAATCCGCATTTCAGCTTGGGCCAGCTTTTCCGTATTCGGGTAATAGGTCCTGGGATAACGGTTGTCCTTGATTTCCTGGGGAATACGGCCAAATGGCACATTGTTACCGTCTACTTTATCCGGTTTTGCCGGGGCTGCTGTAGTCAGCAGACATAAGCAAATGACACCTGTAAACAGTCCTAAAAAAAAGTTTTTCATTGGTATCTCCTTTCTGTTTTGCAACCTATTTGATCGGTGCATACCAGTTTCACGGAATAATATAATTCAACCACGCCTCCATTCTTACCATCACTTTTCGGACAACTTGAGTGGCTCTGGCCGATTCGGTATAGATTGCCGCAGGGCCAATTGCACCGCCAGGGACCCCAAATGGCAAGTCAGCCGCATCTTTAATTTTCAGAAACACGGCCGGGTGTCAAGGCCCGGCCTTGCCGTTTCCCCTTCACTAGGGCGGCCATTTGGCGCTATCCAGACCACGGGTTCCATTGCGCGGTCGACGGTGAACTTCATTGCCTGCAGTTTTTCTTCCGAGTCTTCGAGATCAATCACTCTTTGGCGCAGGTCTTTTAGCTCATCAAGAAGTTGGTCTTTTGATTTGTCTGAATCATTCATCTTTTTGCTCGCAAAAATACATAGAGTCTCGTTATGCAATAGTAGTGAATTCAATCCAACTATCACCATCAGCAATGACGAGTTGAGGAAAGTTCTAGGAAGAGACGGAAGCCACGCTCTGTTCGTGGTCGCAAAATTGCAAAATCATCATTATCCCATGATGGATGTAAATTCAAGGCAATCCGGATCTTGATTGGACTTTGAGTGGAGAGGGATCAATATCTAAAATGTTTAATTTTTTCGCCCTGGCTGCCGATTTCGTTCATGGCCTCGATGCCGATTTGCAGATGGATTTCGGTCCAATTCTCGGTCACCTGCTGGTCCGATTCTTCTGTTTTGACCCCTTCGGGCGTGATCGGCGTGTCGGAGACAAGCAGCAGGGCGCCCCGCGCAATCTCATTGTAATGGCCGACAACGAAAATCGTTGCCGTTTCCATATCGATGGCGATGCAGGTCATCTGCTGCAGCCGGTCGAGAAACTGGGTGTCGTGTTCCCACAAGCGCCGGTTGGTGGTGTAGACCACACCGGTGCGGTATTCATATCCGTGGTCCATGATCTTTTGCGAAACGAATTTGTGCAATTTAAAGGAAGGCAGGGCCGGAACTCCCGGCGGCAGATAGTCATCGCTGGTGCCCTCGCCCCGGATGGCGGCAATCGGCAGAATGAAATTGCCGATCTCGGTGGATTTTTTCAGACCACCGCACTTTCCCAAAAAGAGAACCCCCTTGGGCCGGCAGGCGATGAGCAAATCCATGATGGTGGCCACGTTGGCCGAGCCGATGCCGAAATTGATGATCGTCAGTCCGTCTTTGTTCGTAATGGCCTGCATCGGCTTGTCTTCACCGTAAACCTCGCAGTCGAACATTTCGGCAAATTTGTGCAGGTAGTTCTGGAAATTGGTCAACAGAATGTAGTCGCCGAATTTGTCCAGGGGCATGCCGGTATAGCGCGGCAGCCAGTTTCTGGCGATTTCTATGCGTCCGGGGCGATCGGAGGCTGCGTTTTCAGGACTTGTCATATGTACCATGTTTTTTAGGCTTAAACTAAGTTTGAAAAAATGAGCTAAAATGAGCTAAAATTTAAAATGACTAAACTTGTGGTGTCGCTTCGCTCCGTCTTCTTTTATAAATGGCCAACAGTTGTGGTGCAGTGATCCGGATATCATGAAAAAAGGTGTTTCTCCGCCTTTGGGCTTTTCTTTAATATCGACAGAATACCTTAACTTTAGTCAATTTAGTCATTTTACAATTTTAGTCATTTCTGCGGGCAGCTGCATTTTTGCTTTAAGTTAGATATTAACACAATGCACACAAAATTCATTTTCTAACGAATAGCTAGCCCTGTTCCAACAAAAACAGCTGCACATACCTGGGATCCAGGTCTTTGCCGGTCACCCGATCCATTTCGTTTTCAATTTCCTCAAACAGATCTTCCAGGGTCGGCCCCACGCGTTGGGTGATCTCCAATTCAATCAGCCTGGAGCAGGCTGCCAGCCAGTCCAGAAAATTTTGCTTCATTTCCTGCGGAATTTTTCGTTTTTGAGTGCGGCCGCTGCCAGGCATTTCCGGCAGTAGCTGCTCGAAAAACGGTTTGAATTCATTTGGATTGATTGCTTTCAACTTTTCGGCGGATAGTTTAAGGAAATGCCGGGCCCAGAGGGTCAGGATAAGATTCTTGTAGGTCAAAAATCCGTAAGCTGACGGCTGTTCAATATCGATGGACATCAGTGACAGCAGATCATCGACAGCTTTGATCTGGCTGAAAGCGTCTTCGGTGGAGTCAACATCCGCCAGTGACTCAAACTCCCGGTAAAGGACACCGGTTTTATAGTTGTCATAAAATAGCGGCTTTTTGATCAACAGCCCTCCCAGCACGCCCAGCCATTGTTCGCCCCAGAAAGTCAGTCGCAGTCCGTGGCGGGCATACCAGCACTGGTCGAGCCATTTTTCGGCTCGCCATTTCAATTTCAGTGCTTCACCGAATCCCACTCTAAAAATTTGCGTCAGCGGGTGTCGGGTCACCAGGGTCGCGGCCTGGCGGCGATCAAGTTTGACGCCCGTTTCAGACAGCCGCTGCAGGCCGATGCTGACGTAGCCGCAGGCCTTCTTGACAATGTCGCGCAATTGATCCCTTTCGCGGATGGTCTTGTGGTCGGCGACGATGATCTGGTTGCACAGATTGGCAAACTCGGTTTGGATATGGCCCAGGACATTCTCCGAATCGATGACAGCCAAGGCCCGGGACAAGGGATCGTCTTCCTTCAGCAATCGGCTTGGATATTGCGGTACGGGGGAAAAGGATGTCGGGTCATCCGCCGGCGGGATAATTTTAGCACTCTGTGCGGCAAGGTCCCGGGCTTTTAGCGGCTGGTAGATGCCAATGGCCTCATCAAATGGCAAAAAGCCCTTATCGGCCAGACGCACATTGCGCCAGCGATAACAGTCTTCTTCCGTTTCGGCCGGAATAACATGGGTGGCCTCCAGCAGGACGCCCTGATAGGTCCGATGATCGAGGTCGGACAGCGTTTCAGCCAGCCGGGTAATAAATTTTTTGCGCTGGGCTTCGGCAATTTCATCTCCAGCCGCACCAGCCGGCTGATCGATAAACCGGATGAAATAGGTGTTGTCCAGGGAAAAAAAACCTTTGCCGAGATCGGCTGGATCCTGATCATGTTCTCTGACCCTGACCTCGATATTCTGGTACAGAAAAAATTCGACGAACTCCAGCTTTTCGTTCAGAAACCAGTTTAAAAAACGGGAAGGATCGGCTTTTAGCAGCAAGTCCAGCCAGCGTGATACTGCCCGGGAATCGATTTGATCCTTGTGCCAGGTTTCCAGATCCACCAGGTGCTCCCATTGCCGGTTGGATGCCAGCGCCAGCAAGGGGCCGGCGTCTTCGGGACCGATGTCGTGGATCAAAAAATAAAAATCCTGTTCGGGAAACGAGTGCACCAGAGGCAGGGATTGGGGATCCTGCAGGATGCGCTCCATGGCGTCCCTGGGTGCGAGGGTCATAAGGTGCTGGCGTTTATCCCGCAACGAACGGAAACGCTCTAAAGCCTGGTTATCGGGTATATCTTTGTTGGTGTTCATTCTTGTATCCAATGAAGATTGAAGATTAATTATAGAGTGGACGCATAAACGTAAAAATTCTCATTATATCAGCATGATAAGATAAAATACTACTTGACTTTTTTTGATATAAGTACTACTAAAATCACTCCTTTTATAGGCCTAGTTCCCTAAAACT
>Ga0209339_1001006_pt1 | contig 11399 bp, 7 predicted proteins | sample OlaalgELextract3_FD_187376 | JGI IMG/M metagenome (GOLD analysis project Ga0209339, IMG submission 187376) | Olavius algarvensis symbiont microbial communities from Tuscany, Italy - Type A ELBA extract 3 (SPAdes) (version 2) | ecosystem: Host-associated > Annelida > Digestive system >...
GTGGTGCGCGCCCAAAATTTGCGGACCGTTAGGCCAGTAAATAAAAAATAACAGCTGCTAAATATTCTACGTGCGCGGAAGTAAACAAAGTACGGTCGGCCATCCTCGGCGGTAGCAGAGCTCTTGTTACACCATACGGTAGCCCAATCATTCTAGTCTTACCAGCGTCAAACATTTTCACAAAATTCCGATGGGATCACCCTGCGGGGCGCTAAATACAGGTGGGGTATAAAAATTTCGCGATTTTCTACCAATAAGTCGCTATATCTCGCAAACAATACAAGATATCGCCACAGTTACTATGGAAGGCGAATAGGAACTCGTATGCGATCTATCAAATGGTGCCATTCAAGATCACACCACTCTTTGACGCTAAATATCTCACAAACGGCTACAGATACGGCCATAGTTACTACAGAAGGCGCATAGGAAACGGCACCCAAGCTTTCGCATGACACCAATTTCAATGACCTTGAGTGACCTCTAAATCCGACTGCAAGGTCACGATATTATTCAACGTCAAATAACTCGAAAATGGTACAAGATGGAGCTATAGTTAGGCCTACAATGGCGGACCAATAGAAAGTCGTACATGGTCTATCGAACCGCTCCATTTTAAATGACCTTGAACGACCCAAACCCATTATTTCAAGATCAGGCCATTCTTTGATGCTGAATATCTGCAAAATGGCTAAAGATACGGCCATAGTTACTATGGAAGGCGAATAGGAAACCATACCGAAGCTTTCAAATGGTACTATTTTCAGTGACCTTGAGTGACCTCTAACCCACATTTCAAGGTTACGATAATATTCAACGTCAAATAACTCGACTAATAGTAAGTCGTGTATGATCTGTCCAATGGTTCTGTTTCCAGTGACTCTTGACCTAGATTTCAAGGTGATGAGTAATTATACCTATAGATGCCCTCGACCTATTGTGTGCGCAACTGACACGCGATCTGTTTGCGATAGCTAAGTTCTTGTTGCTTGTTGAAACAAACGTCCATAGGCCAATGTCTTTAAGTCGTGATTTAATAAAAGCTTACTAAATATTTCTGAGTTTATAAAAAAAGTGATACATTGCTGTGCTTGTATTATGCGATGGTGTTATTAAACGAAATTAATGATGGACGTCAGTACCGCAAGACGTGTGGAGCACCTGCTTGACATGTTGCGCTACCGGGTGGGCCAATTATGTGACGCCGTCAGAGACAGACAGACAGACAGACGGAGTGACAGTCAGAGAGTCACGCGAGAAACAGTGGATGTGTCTGCAGTAGGCGGGCCGTGCGTTATGCATTATTCATTGACAAATCCTTATGCAGTGGCGATCATCCATCAAACACGACCATCAGCGGCGGCTTCTTGTATCTTTGAACCTGGGACCAGAATAACTGAATTAACGGAGTTATTCTGATCCCAGACTACAAACCTATCTACATGCTGTCACTCCGATGGTACATAACGATGGTCGACTGTAATCGCTTGACTTGAAACGAAACGACGATTTGTTATCGATAAATGCAACGCTAGTAAGCTTATGCGTTTTGACTGATACTAAATTTGAGGTCAGTTTTTGTATACGATTACTGATATCTCGGCGACAGTGATACCGATCGGCATGACATTTTGCATGATGGTATATATTGGTCCCGGCATTTTCTTCTGCCCTTTTGGGGGCGGTACCCCGAAGGGGGCCTAAATTTTGGTCATTTAACGGCGAATATCTCGAAAACGGTAAGTCGCAGCGTTACACGTCAATTAGGGCTTAACATCAGCTCGACGGGACCTTTCTAAAAATGTATAGCATGGGGCGGTAGTGCACCCGGGGCGCCCTCCTCATAAGTCAAAATATATTGCATTTGTGAGCATCATCAGCTTTGAAGCTTTATAACTTTTTAACGGTTCAAGATAGACATCTCTGCGAGGCGGCAACTGTTGCCTGTGAGAAGAACTTTCCAAAATGTATAGTTTGTGGGTAGCTCCCCCCAGAAGGATAAATATGCTGAATTTTCAAGTACTGTCAACTTTGAAGCTAACTTACTTCTAAATGGTACGCGACAGAGGCATACAAGGCAAATGTTGCTCGTAAAAAGCTTTCTAAAAATGTGTTGCACGGGGCAGTAGCCCCCCCCCCAGGGACATCCGCCATAATTCCAAATATGTTGCATTGTTCTGTCGACATTTTAAGTATGGTAATCTTTGAAGCTTTGTAACTTCTAAGCGATGCAAGACAGAAGCATATAATGTGCGAGGCAAATGTCGCGCGTGAAAATATCTTTCTAAAGATGTATGGCACGGGGTGGTATCCCCCAGGCGTATCCGCAATAATTTATAATACGTTGAATTTCTGTAGCGACTTTTTAACTACCGTCAACTTTGAAGCTCTATTATTATACTTTTAAACAGTTCCAGACAGAGGCATAGTTTCTGCGATGGAAATATTGTCCCTGAAAAGAGCTTTTTAAAAATGTATGACACTGCGCGGTATCCCTCAAGGGGCGTCTCCAAATGCCAAATATATTGTGTTTTGGGGCTATTTTCGTGCATTTTCCGCCCCTTTTCCTTCCTTCCTCACTCTCTTCCCCTACTTCCCCCTCTCCCATTTCAGCCCGCCACTCCCCTTCCCCAAAGAGGTGAACAAGAAACTTAGCTATCGCGAACAGAATGCGCTGTGTGTGATAAAATCACACGAACGCAATGCCGTCAACGAACATACCAGGTGGCCCAAATTAAACGGGGCCAATGCAGTTTCTTTCATCGCAGTAAAACACGTTTTAGAGAATTTTGATAATTTTTGGTAGGTGAAAATCAGTTCATTTACACACTTTGAGAAGCCTAAAAATTAAATACTTTTCGCCAGAGGGCGCTACAAAAGCTAATGATTTTTCTGCAGTAGCATTTTAGCCGTTTCACTTACTCATAACTTTTACATTAAAACGATTTTATTCACATACAACCTCTGGTAAAAATTGTCTGCTTTTGCTAGTATTTATTTGTTAACATCTAAAATGTGCTGTAATCATTTTAGGAGATAGCTACTTGCTTTTTGTTAAAATAACGCATATTTTATTTTCTGCACTCGGGAGTACAACACGACTTTCTTTGCAAATAGGCCTACCAGCCTGTAACATAGTGATGATAGACGTGGCTCCCTCTAGCGTGTTACGCTTTCATTTAGATAAAATTGGCATCATGTCAGTTGTTGGTCGATGTAGTTTACACCTGCCAAAAATCATTTAATTTTATAAGTGCGTTCGCTTGTTACGAGCAAAAATTTAAGCTGGCCCCGTTTAATTTGGGCCACCCTGTATATTGTTGTTATCCGTACGCCAGTTTAGACTGGCCGGACGCCGGACGCATAATGTTCTCGACCTGTCCGTCCGTCCGTCCGTCTGTTCGTTCGTTCGTCTGTTACCAACTTGTGAACGCTGTACTTCGAAAACGAATGAACTGATTTCATTGCAAATTGGTATAAATCTTCCCCCGGGGTAAAGGCATGATGGTCGACCTCGGGGTCAGGAGTCAAAAGTCAAGGTCATAGGAGGCCGAAGTTATGTTTGGAGCCCGGGCGGAGATATCATTCTCGATCCCTTAAGTCGAGCAGATAGAGGCATGCAGTGAGCGACGAAAATGTTGAAAGGAGGGTGGGGTGTTGCGCATAGTTTTAACTGCACCTCGGGTTTGTCGATATGCGTCTTGCTGACGCACTTGAAGTTGTATTTAGGTGAAATTTAACTACATTGAGCGTCTGACACTTGGACCGAAATTAGCTAGTTTTACGATCACGCAACTAGTCTTTGTTGAGTGCAAGGCATGTGACATGAACTCGCCTCAGATTGAAATTCGAAGCATGAGTGACTGTCTGTGTCGACAGGAGTCTAAAGTGTCGAAGGCCGTCAAGTCAGTCGTGACGCTGAGTACGCTGCTTCTTTGCTGTCTCATCGTCATCTATCACGCCATCGAAGTTCAGGTAGCTGCTTGCATAGTAGTAGTAGTAGTAGTAGTAGTAGTAGTAGTAGTAGTAGTAATAATAGTAGTTTTTATTGACAGAAATGAAAAAGCGAGCAGAGAGAACAAGAAAAGAAAAACACTGCTGTCAAATTGCAAAAATACAGCAAACACATATAAAAAGTACAATCTCACAAGATAACAAATCACAAAGCGAAATTCAAACTAACACAAGGAAAAAAACGAAATGACAGTTTCAATCATACATCGACAAAATCAAATGACATATACGACAAATTACATCAACTTCAGCACAATCAAGAAAACGGTAATGTTAGAAAAAGACACAGCATCAAACATATATTAATACTTTTTTACTTGCTCACTTACTATTAACAGCGGTAGTTGTAACTGCAATGCACAGCTGGCGACACAACGTCGACATTTAGTTGCTCCACGGCCAACACTGGTGGTTAATCAGACGCCATTTTTACCGCGCGACGCGTATGCATAGCGCGTACTATGCTGTGGAAAGATGTTTGTCTGTCCGTCCGTCTGTCCGTCTGTCACACGCCGGTATTCTGTCTAAACGGCTAAACATATACTCAAAAAACTCTTTTCACCGTCGGGTAGCCCAACCATTCTAGTTTTTCCACACCAAACGGGATGGCAATATTCCTACAGGGAGCCTCTAACGGCGGCCTTAAATGCAACGGGGATATAAAAAAATCTCGATTTTCGACCAATATCTTTTCTTTATCTCAGAAATGATACAAGATAGAGCCATAGTTACTATGGAAGGCGACTAGAAAACTGTACTCAAGCTTTTGAATGGTACCAGTTTGAATTACTCAGAGACTCTGAGTGACCTCTAACCCATATTTCATGGTCACAATATTATTCAACGCCAAATATCTCGAACATGGTACAAGATAGAGCTATACTTACAAAGGCACACCAATAGTAAGTCGCATATGATTTATCGAACGGCGCCATTTTCAACGACCTTGAACGACCCCTAGCCCCGATTTCAAGGTCACGCCATTACTTGATGCTGACTATCTAGAAACGTTGCAAAATACATAGTTTCAATGGAATATTAATAGGGACTTACACACGCCCTACTCAGGGCGTCATTGCGAATGAGCTTGAGTGACTTAGTGAAATATTTGGTGTGGAAACTGTCACATTTCATATCAGAAATATGAACTGACTGTACCGAGGCTAATTTTGCGGGCGATCAGTTTAAGGCCGAGAAGTGATCGTGATGTTGTCGACCGTCTAATGCATCTATCAGTCAGTCACTTACACACAACTTACACATCTTGCCAGTAAACATGCTTCGAGGCGGTTACAACGAAAATTATAAAATGTTACAGAAATTTGCAACATGGTTGGCGCCATATCCGAAAAACCCCACTTTTTCGGTTTCAGGCGGTATACCCCTTCATTTATGTCGCGGGGACAATTTTGCCATATAAAGAGAAGGCCCTGTACCTTTTAATCATCTTTATTCAGCAATAATGGTAGCACAATAAAGAATTGAGAAATCTTAACTATATTTAACTAAGATTAAAAAGTGAAATTAGATAGATAGAATAAAACTTCGTGAATTCAGCCGTGTCGCATAAAGATTTAAAGTGGGGTCACGTGACAAAAATTCTTCAGACGGTCCTGATATATGATTGGCTGGTGATGAATGCGGAGGAACATTTGACATCTCGCGGTAATGACGTCATCAAGGTGATTGCCTACAGCTCGTCATCACGTGACGTGGTCACGTGGCCAATTTGTAATACGTACTTAGCCGACCAGGTGCCTGGCTGTCTGTCTGTCAATAAGTGTCAGAGAAGCGACGTCCACTCGCCGCAGCATACACGAGCAGATGGCGAGAAAGTCGAATGTGAGACGATATCCAACACGATATACGATTACCCACGCAGTTTATGGTTATGTGCATCCTTGTTGATTTCTTTACGTCAAAAAGTAGCGCAATTACGCATGCAATGAAGAGTGTTTAGGCCGCTGCACCAAACACAAATAGCCTACAAGTACAAGAACAAGAACTTAGCTATCGCAAACAGATCGCGCGTCAGCTGCGCACACAATACGACGAGGGCATCTATAGGCCTAAATATTACACCGTAACCTTGAAATCTAGGTTAAGGGTCACTCAAGGTCAGTGGAAACAGAACCATTGGATAGATCATACACGACTTACTATTATAGTCGAGTTATTTGACGTTGAATATTATCATGACCTTGAAATGTGGGTTAGAGGTCACTCAAGATCATTGAAAGTGGTACCATTTGAAAGCTTGTGTACGGTTTCATATTCCGCTAAGGCGAATAGGAAACCGTACCCAAGCCTTTCATAGTAACTATGGCCGTATCTTTAGCCATTTCAGACATATTCAGCGTCAAAAAATGGCCTGACCTTGAAATCTGGGTTTGGGGTCGTTCAAGGTCATTGAAAATAGCGCTGCTTGATAGACCATGTATGATATTCTATTAGTCCGCCTTTGTAACTATAGCTCTATCTTGTACCGTTTGCGAGTTATTTGACGTAAATAATATCGTGACTTTCAAATCTGGCTTAGAGGTCACTCAATGTCATTGAAACTGATGCCATTCGAGAGCTGGGTGCAGTTTCCTATTCGCCTTCTATAGTAACTATGGCCTTATCTGTAGCCGTTTGTGAGATATTCAGCGTCAAAGAGTGGTGTGGCCTTGAAAACAGGATTAGGATTCATTCAAGGTCATTGGAAATGGCACCATTTGAGAGATCGCATACGAGTTCATATTCGCCTTCCATAGTAATTATAGCGCTATCTTGTATCGTCTGCGGGATATAGCGACTTATTGTGGACGCCCGATCAACGTAGCTTGATCGAAGTCCATGTTATATTTTGCCAATTATTTATTTATTTATTTTTTATGGCCGCCTTATGCTCCGGCCCAGATTAATGGAGGTTCGCGAAAGTTTTACACGTGGTGGACCTTGAGTGTCAATAGAGAAGTTACTACTTGGATTTTTTCCTGGTCATCCTTAAACTACAGGGTGGGCAAAAAAGTGACGAAATTTGGCATATTTTCAAACTTAGCCAGCAAACTTTCTGCTCTCACACCTGAACGCGGCAGGATATTGTAATTCTGAAAAAAAACTTGTTAAGCGCAGATGGTTGCTCTACACGTGTGCCAGGTTTGGTGAACTTTGACATACAAACCCCTGAGATCCATGCGCGCGCATATTATTGTTCTCAAAACTAATAGGCTGGGACAGGTTTTATTTCCATTCGCTAGATGGCAGGACGACCACGCGGAAACGGCTTTGTGTATTCGGCGGACGCGGACGCGGACTTTGTGTATTCGGCGGACTCTGTGTAGACATGTGACGATTGGTACACCAATTGTCATTTTTTTGCTGTTTGACTGTTTTTGGCTGTTTTTGACGATTGGTACACTATTGTTACACTGTTGGTACAGTCTTGATAGACCTGTGACGATTGGTACACCAATGGTTTTGAGTGTTTTTGACGACTGGTACAGTGTACCATTTGTCAACAAGAACTTAGCTGTCGCCAACATATCGCGCGTCAGCTGCGCACACAATACGCTGAGGGCATCTATAGGCATAAATATTACACCGTGACCTTGAAATCTAGGTTAACGGTCACTCAAGGTCACTGGAAACGGAACCATTGGATAGATCATACACGACTTAGTAGTAGTTGAGTTATTTGACGTTCAATACTATTGTGACCTTCAATTGTGGGTTAGAGGTCACTGAAGGTCATTGAAAGTGGTACCATTTGAAAGCTTGGGTACGGTTTCCTATCCGCCTTTCATAGTAACTATGGCCGTATCTGCAGCCATTTTGGAGATATTCATCGTCAAAGAATGGCCTCACCTTGAAATCTGGGTTGGGGTCCGTCAAGATCATTGAGAACGGCGCCGTTCGATAGACCACGTATGACTCAATTAGTAAGCCGTTGTAACTATAGCTCTATCTTGTACCATTTGCGAGTTATTTGACGTTTAATAATACGGTGACCTTGAAATATGGCTTAGAGGTCACTCGAGGTCATTGAAACTATAGCTCTATCTTGTACCATTTGCGAGTTATTTGACGTTTAATAATACGGTGACCTTGAAATATGGCTTAGAGGTCACTCGAGGTCATTGAAACTGGTGCCATTCAAAAGCTTGGGTGCGGTTTCCTATTCGCCTTCTATAGTAAATATGGCCGTATCTTTAGCCATTTTGGAGATACTCTGCGTCAAAGAATGACGTGACCTTGAAATGTGGGTTTGCGATTGTTCAAGGTCATTGAAAATGGCGCGGTTCGATAGACCATGTACGACTTTCTATTAGTCCGCCATTGTAACTATAGCTCTATCTTGTACCCTTTGCGAGTTATTTGACGTTGAATAATATCATTACCTTGAAATCGGGGTTAGAGGTCACTCAAGGTCATTGAAACTGATGCCATTCGAAAGCATGGGTACGGTTTCCTATTCGCCTTCTATAGTAACTATGGCGATATATTGTATCGTTTGCGAGTTATAGCGACTATTGTTAGAAAATCGCGAATTTTTTTATACCCCATTTGTATTTAGCGCCCCCGCCGGGGGTGACCCCGTCGGAATTTCGTAAAGGTGTTTGATGCTGGTAAAACTAGAATGATTGGGCTACCGTAAGGTGAAAAAAAACTATGACGATATGTTAAGCCGTTTTCATCTGATATTGGAACGTTACGTACGGACGGACAGACGGACAGATTTGCTATATCAATATCGCGCGTCAGTGTGCTGACGCGCGATAAAAACAGTCAAAAGACAGCCAAAAGAGCACAAAAATGACCATTGGTGTACCAATCGTCACATGTCTACATATAGTCCGCCAAATACACAAAGCCGCGCAAACGCCGCTACCTTGCGAGACCTCCATCACACGTGCATGGGCAGTGGCCACAGCCCGTTGCCCGTGGGCAGAGCTGACTGTATGTGTCTACATGGACGTCCATGCGTCTGGCTGCCGCGTGCTGCTACACTCTCTTCTACCTACTGATGATGCCTGCTGCTCGTCTAGTCTGTCAACGACCGTCGTCAAATTTTCCATGTTTTCGTACCCCACTCGCAAACTTTCTGCTCTCCCGCCCGAACTCCGTAGAATACGGTAATTCTAAAACAACTACATTGCTGCCCTGGGCTAAATGTACGCGTTCACTCTTCCAAGGTCGAACTGGCTGCGGCGGGCGTCCATCCGGTTGGCATGATATCGTCACATGCCAGCGTCCAGTTTTTATTTATTTTTTTATGCCCGCCTTATGCTCCGGCCCAGGTTAACGGAGGTTCGCGAAACATTTACACGTGGTGGACCTTGAGTGTGAATCGACAAGTTACTACTTGGATTTTTCCTGGTCCATTTTAAACTACAGGGTGGGCCAAAAAGTGACGAAATTTGGCATATTTTTAGACCCCGCCCGTAAACATTCTGCTCTCACGCCCGAACGCGGCAGAATATTGTAATTCTGAGAAAAAATTGTTAAGCACAGATGGTTGCTCTACACGTGTGCCAGCCTTGGTGGACTTTGGCCTACAAAGTCCGGAGATCCACACGTCATATTATTTTTTTTCGAAAGTTGGCCTGACCACATACATTAAAATTCTTAATAAAAACGGTAGACGGTAGACGTTAGCTGTACTTAGAGAAGATAATATTTGTTTTTTTCCTTGTCCACCATAAACTACAGGGTGGGTCAAAAAGTGACTAAATTTTCCATATTTTCGGACCCCACTCGCAAACTTTCTGCTCTCCCGCCCGAACTCCGTAGAATACGGTAATTCTAAAACAACTACATTGCTGCCCTCGGCTAAATGTACGCAACCACTCTTCCAAGGTCGAACTGGCTCCGGCGGGTGTCCATCCGGTTGGCATGAAATCATCACATGCCAGTGGTAGAAAATCGCAAAATTTTTATATCCCACCTGTATTTATCGCCCCCGCAGGGGGTGACCCCGTCGGAATTTCGTGAAGGTGCTTGATGCTGGCAAAACTAGAATGATTGGGCTACCGTATGGTGAAAAAATTATGACAATATGTTAAGCCGTTTTTATCTAATACAGAAACGTCACGGACGGACGGACGGACAGACGGTCAGAATTTCTATATCAATATCGCGCGTCAGTGTGATGACGCGCGATAAAAAATTAAGGGCTTACCGTCAGAGACCGGCCGAGTTATGAGGCCAATTAGCACAGAGAAATGGCGACGATATGACATCGTTTACCTTGGATGTTCTCACTTTATAAGTTATTATTTTATATGGAATTTGGTGAAGCAACCTTTCCACGAAGTCTCAAGGTTGTATGCCGTATGGTGCATGTCATGCCGGCGCTCTTGAGAAGCTAAGTGATCCTGACCTTTTTTCGTGCTTTTTTCACCGCGCCGTTGTTGAAAATTTTTCACAGAATTCGAACTCTGTGTCTTTTCTTGCCTGAATTGCGCGCCGGAATGAACACAGAGAAGGACAGACGGACGGACGGACGGACAAAGTGAGTCAGTGCGTTATGCAGCCTGGAGGCGATACCGTTAGTCTATTTGCGAGTTGCGACACGGCAGACATCATGCAATGTGAACTGCCAACTGACCCGAGATGACATTTCTATGCTGTATGAATACCTGCTAAATGTGACTGTCCAGGTAAATCCGCCAGGTAACACCCATCGTGTTGACGATGTCATCCTTTCACAGAAGTTTCTGCGGCTCGATAATTTTACACGTCATGTGAAAATGATGATGATGATGACGACGACGACGAGGACGACGACAGTAGTAGTAGTAGTAGTAGTACTGTAGTAGTAATGCAGTAGTCCCCAGTATCATGGAGGCAAACCGGAAGTATGGTGCGTGACCAGCTCAATTTGACTTGCAATTATGTCAATTTTTTCCTTATTTCTGTCTAATTTTGGCCATTTTAACCGATTTTCGTAATTATATAATCATATATGTTTGTTAAGTTAATTTTATTAAGCCGCTGCTCGCGACAGCGAGACCCGTTTTCGGCAGCGGCCGTGTGTCGGCGGCCTTTCTGCAGAAACGGAGCAACTTTTCGATATTCTAAAACAGATTTGTCCTGAAGGGATAGTACGACTACCTCACCTCCATTTTGGTAAAGTTGCGCCCAGCCACCCCGGAGAAATGTTCCGTCATTTCTACGAGTTTTCGCAACTTCCACGCGATACCTATACAAGAGCTCAGCTAGTGCTGAGGTGGCCGACCGGAACGTGACGTGGTACGTTTTGTAAAACCCCCATTATGACGTGGTACGTTTTGTAAAACCCCCCTCAGTGGGGGGATTCGGACCTCCGTCTAATACATGGTCACTGTTGTCCAGGGCAAGGTGTGTGCCAAAAATCATCCCGATCGCTTAAGCCGTTTGGC
>Ga0209339_1001007_pt1 | contig 11398 bp, 8 predicted proteins | sample OlaalgELextract3_FD_187376 | JGI IMG/M metagenome (GOLD analysis project Ga0209339, IMG submission 187376) | Olavius algarvensis symbiont microbial communities from Tuscany, Italy - Type A ELBA extract 3 (SPAdes) (version 2) | ecosystem: Host-associated > Annelida > Digestive system >...
ACATAATTTGACACTGATCAGTAACGTCCCGAGATCTAGTGCGAAAAATTTTCATTAAGACACGAGTCACAGCAAAAGACACTGAGCTTTGATCACGAGCCAGAAATGGACAGGCTTCAGTGGCATATAAAAGCACTGGGAGACATTTGGAAGATATTAGCTGCATTATGACACTCTCTGATGCAACTCGTCCAACTTTGCCGAATATTGCGTTAAAATATTTATAAAATTTGGATCTATGTAATTTCAGTTACGAACATCTTACGAACCCTAACCGTAACCCTAAAAAAACGCAAATTAACAAAAGCAGACACACACGATTACAGCATATAGAGAAACGACAAATAGTATTATCCCAATTATTAGCCTATCGTATAGTGATAAATTTCTAAAATCTTTCACCGTAAAACTTGGCAGTACACGACGAAAATAACTCTGAGATTCCTTAACTAAATCAATATTTGAACTTTGAAATAATTTTATGCACATTATTCGGTTATAAGTAAAATGATAAAATCCAGCGAGTGCAGATCGCCGTTACTTTATTGTCACGATTCTAGGCTTTTCAGTTTTTGTCGTTTTAGGCTTATAATCTATCTATCTTCAATTGTTTTATTTTTCAATTTCATGTGGGATTAAATTTTTAACTATTTTACTCAGTTACAGCTGCAGTAACTGGATGGGAGAAGGTCAGTCGCCGAGGCGCAAGGAAGACAGGAAATTTAGCTATGCTAAGATGAGTGTCGGTGTCGCGTCTACCGGTGAAATATCCACTTGGAAATGCCACGCTAAGATAGGCAGACATTCACCGTTTCACGCCATTGTCCCGCTTTTTGATTTGCACCAAAAGCGGTTGATTTATTTTCAAAATATCATGTTCACAAGTTTGGTAACGAACGGACAGACGGACGAACGGTAGAAAGCATCGTGCCTCCCCTCCGGCCAGTCTAGACTATAGCCGAAGCATAAACAGACACCATTAAATTTATTGGATCACTCTGCGTTGATTGGTCACAAGTCACGACACAAAGCAGTGTGCCGACTGACTTTGTATGCAACGATGAATAAACTGCCGACGTATGCTACCGCGTTTCTGCAACTCACGTTACATAAGATTTAATTGTCTTTCGCTGCAGACAAATAAGTAAGTAAGTAAATAAGTAAGTAAGAGTATTAAGAGTATTTGTATCCGGCGCCTAAAAGCAAGAGTCACCAGGCGCCGCAGCCTAGTCCTTGACAAACAAAAACGTTTTCAACTGTCTTCTGAATTGACAGAGACTGTCAGACGACCGCAGTGAAGCAGGCAGCTTGTTCCAAAGCCGCGGTCCGGCGACATCAAACGACCTGTCGGCGTCGCCCAGACGAGTTGTGGACCACGCTATGACGCATGTGATGTCGCCAGACGAGCGGAGACGGCGACTGGCCTCAGGCGCCGACTTGCAGGCGTCTGAGAGATACGACGGTGCGCAGCCGTGTAGCGACTAAACATCAGTGTTGCCAGTTTGAAGTCGACTCAGCGTCGGACAGGCAGCCAGTGCAATTCCTGCAAAACAGGTGAGATGTGTTCACGGCGACCCGTCCGCGTGATCAACCTGGCGGCTGCGTTTTGTAGACAGTCGTGTGTGTATAATGTAGCCTATGTCTGACATGAAGATGAATAATTATTATTTATTATCCAGAGAAATAGCGTCCTACCTCACGCTAGACGCCGTCGCTGCCTTTGAATGAATGAATGAATTAATTAATTAATGCGGTTATAGTGACACTGTCACAGTAACTGTTACATGGCAGTGTACAGAGAAAATGCAGCATTAGGTGAAACAGTGGGGTATGGTCCGGTATCCGTATAGGCCTATGGCACCAGGTTCTCGTTGCTGACGAAACGCGGCTAAGGACGTCGTAAATCTGACACCAGATGGCAGGTTGTTCCAGGCACGAGCAGCAGTCGCTGGAAATGCCTGGTCGCCGAGTGTGGACCGGCGAGTTGATGGCACAAAGAGAGTAAACGTGCTGGCCGATCTGAGGCGTCAACGTAAGTGGTTAAGTGCAGTGAAGGCCGCATTCCATTATTCTAGCCAGGTTTGCAGCCAGGTTTTCCGCAAGTTCGTGCGGGTTTGCGACACGCTTTCGACCAGCTTTCGACTTTTTTGGTCGAAAACCTGGTCGAGAACCGCAGCAGGTTCGCTGGTTCGTACGTGTGCTAGATGGAATGTAGAAAAAACCGTTTTAAGCAAGTTCGCAGCTGGCTTTCGACAGTTGGCTAGAATCTGCGGCCTTGACTCAGCCAGGTATGGTTGCGCCGTGCCATGAAGACAACGATGCCCCAGAACGCACAGCCGAAATTGAATTCTCTCCGGAACTTTCAGCCAGTGGAGTTCACGGAGGAGTGGAGTTGTGTGCTCTTGCTGAGAACACTCGAGCGGCGGCGTTCAACACAGACTGTAGCCGTTGCATCAGCGATCCAGACACACCAGTCAACGCCGAACAACAGAAGTCGAGCTTCGTGATGACTGGTTCGTGGATCAGCGTGATCAAGGCGTCATATGCGTCGGTGAGCACGACACTGCGTATCTGCCGCAGTGCTGCGAAACACGGCCCGACAGTTGCGGTAACGTGGGCACTCATGGTGACGTCAGCGTCGAGGTAGGCCCCGAGGTCACGAACGACAGTTACTGGCAACACAGATGTATTGCCAACTCGTGTTGATCCGGCCAGGATATACTGGTGTTGACGACGACATTGAGCTGCAGCCGATTGGCCGTCATCCATGATATCACCTCATCAATACAGACGATACGTTGCTGTAGCTAACGTCTGATGGTTCGCAGAAGCCGTAGATTTGCATATCATCAGCATATGCACATGAGAGTTTATAAGCAGGACATCAGCAGTGTACAGGATTAGTCCAAGGACCGAACCCTGTCCAGCCTATAGCTATTATTATAATTAACTGTTGAGGCATGCAGATGATCGAGATGTGGACTCGTCATGCTGTCTCTAGTCTAATTATAGCTTCTGTGCGAGTTGGTTAGCCAGCGACATTTTAGCTGGGACTAGAATAACTAAGCTTTTTGACGCAATTTATGAAAAATAGCCCAAAGCCGAAAATATTGCATTGGGTGTAGGCAGGTTACCTTTAATGAAATACAAAAAAACTGTTGCGAAAATTTTCGCGATCTTTGTTTTAGAGGGGACCCATGTCCCTGGCAAGCATACCAGATGTTACAGACCGCCGTAAAAATCTGTCGTTCTAGCACAGCTCACGAGCGTCACAGACAGAAACACTAGGGCCTATGCCGACATTACAATATAACAATTTACAGTCATAAATAAATAAATTAAATAAAATTACTATCGAATTATTACCCGAGACATTTGTTAATAGCATTTATGTTACATTAAATGACCAGATCCACAATAAATTATTATGCACTTCTTTTAATAATAATAATGATATCGATGATGATGATGACGACGACGACGATAATGAGTGCACTTGTAAAGCGCAAAATAAATGGTCCTCAGATGCGCTACATCGTCGCGCTGGAGTAGAAATTTTTCAGTTTCCGCGCAAATATCTGAACTAAGCAAGGAAACAGTCTTAAAGCTGCTGGCAGCTGTTCCAAATGGCTGCGGCTGAAACTGCAAACTCTCTGGCTGGCGCCGATCATAGTCCTAGTTCGCCGTACCAACAGTTTCATGGTAGATCGCAGATGTCGTCGACCGGCAGCAGCCGAGGCCAGGACACAATCGTCGGCTAGATACTATTAGCATAGGACTTAGGTCAATTGGAATAAAGCTGCAGTATTGTGGAATGTGGAATGAGTTGCCTCATTCTCTCCAGCAGATTAATTAATTCTGTACCCAGTTTTTAACGCAGTCTTTAAAACATTCATGTTGTCGAAATACTGCCACTTTTATCTTGTTTTGTTGTCTTTGTGTAGGGCCTGTCTACCTGTATGAATTATTGTATGTATGCATGAACGTATGCATGTTTGAATTAGGCCTATTTTCATCTATTTTTATACTACTTTAATTTACGGCGTTTTTTATATTATGGGTGGCCAGCTTTTGTGATTCGCAAGAACCACAAAGAGGTTTTCGTTTTCGTAACCTCTGGTTGCAGTGGGGACATGCAAAGGTCCAAACGTCTTAACGGCCTCAGCAGCAGCACTGAGTGGAAAGCTCACCTCGAAGACAAGTACACAAGTAACCGTCTGGACCAGGAGTTTTAGTGTTGTATCAAATTCTTGTCGATTTCTGGTAACTCTGTTTTTTTATCAAATATCTTTTGCATTCATATCTGGTAATATGTCATGTGACTGTTTATTGTAAGCACTGCCATAGAAGTTTGACAAAACGTCCACTTTTTCCTGATCATTTTCAGCGAGTTCTTTGCTGTCAGGATGCACATAAAGATCCGGGATCCTGCTTTTAGTCTTTAATTTGGAGTCGGCATAGTTCCAGAACTTTTTTGGTTCATTTCGAGCTTTTTGTGCCACTTAAAATTTCTACAGGTACAGGCTTTTATTGTAGAGGCCCTCACTTTGTTTAGACACTTACAGTACTCTTTGTTTGTGCCTCCTGTCTCCAGTCCAGATATCTATAGCCCAAGCGGTGCTCGCGACGATTTAGTGCACGCATATTTTTGTCCACAGGTAATCTATATTGCTAACGTTGCTTTGTAATGCTTTCTACGCATTTGTCGATAGCTGTAATTATTTTTTCATGAAAGATTTTAAACTGAGCTTCAGCATCGCCATGTAGTGGTTCGAGCAATAAGTTCCAGTTCAAGTCAAGTTCTTTGCGCAATCTCAGATATTCGCCTTTATTGTAATTTTTCCGTGACATAATTGATAAATCTTTATTAATGTAGCAGTTTAATTCAAATGACATCACAGCATGATCACTTTTGCCAAGAGGTGCCATTGTTTCTAAATTTGCTAACATTCCATCTTCGTTTGTAAAAATCAAATCTATAACTTATGCCTGGACATTGCCTGGACACTAGCTCATAGTGCAGTGACTTGGTGTAAAATTGTGCAAACTTAGTCTACAAGCATCAAAAAATACATTTTTTTATATTCACAAAATGTAACAATAGCATCCCAGTAAATATTGACACATTCTTGATTTTCAAAAAAAATTGACCCCTTCCCAAGCCATTTTGGATTGCCATAAAAATATCTTAGCCTCTTTTGAGATATCTCGACAAAATTTGGTTTGCTAATAGACTTTCACCTTCTGAAGGCAGCGATATCAACAAATGCGAAACCGGAAATAGTATTGAGCGGCCGCGGCCGCCATCTTGAAAAAGCGATATGACGTCCAAATCGAAGCAATACTATTTCCGGTTTCGCATTTGTTGACATCGCTGCCTTCAGAAGGTCAAAGTCTATGAGCAAACCAAATTTTGTCGACATATCTCAATTGATGGCTGAGATATAACTACTTCCGTTTTTGAAAAACAAACGTCCGCCATATTGGAAATCTACTTTCGGTTTCGATTTCGACCATTTGCCCGAAATCTGCGCATTATTCTTCATCAGGCTACCAAATTTTGTCCAAATCGAAGCACCCACTGCGGAAATATGAGTATGACGTCATATTTATTTCTCAAGATGGCGTCCGCGACGGCTGAATACTACTTCCGGTTTCGTATCTGTTGATGTCACTGCCATTAGAAGGTCAAAGTCTATTAGCAAACCAAATTTTGTCGAGATATCTCAAATGAAGGCTGATATATTTTTATGGCAATCAAAATGGCTTGGGAAAGGGTCCAAATTTTTTTTTTCAAAATCAAGAATATGTCAATATCCTGGGTTGCTCTGTTACATTTTATTAATACAAAAATGTATTTTTGATGCTTGTGGACAACCATCGAGGTAATAAAAAATAACGTTTGCACAATTCAGGCCTTATTTGTAACCAAGCCGCTGCACTATCATACGAGCTCTAGTTGTTGATGTAACATGAAACATGCTGATATAAACAGAAGCGCCATATTTCACAGTTTCCAAGAACAATCTATCAGCTGAAGCCGATGAACTGTAGCTCATCGGCTTCAGCTGACGGATTGTTCTTGGAAACTGTGAATGATTGCTATTTATATCGGCTGTTTATATTCCACCTTGTGTAAGGATAATTGAAATTGCCCGTTATTAAGCAGCCGTTCGCGTCAGCGAGAGCGGCTTCATGCAACGGGCCTGTCCATCTGTTCGTCTGTCTGTCTGTCTGTCTGTCGCCAAAATACAAAAACGCGATTTTCTCAAAAACTTAGCAATTTAGAGCCATGGTCTCTATTGTCGACCTATAGGAAGTCGTACATTATTGGACCCCTAAAATCCAAGATGGCGGAGATCCGCCATCTTGAATATCGACATAACGTTATTTTTTCTGCCGAGGGTGGTCCGATTTGGATAAAATTTCGCAGATTGGTGTAGAAATCGAAACCAGAAGTAGAATTGCAATGTGGCGGACGTTTGGGCGAATTCAATGGCATGTTATCCCAGAGCCACCTGCCACATTGCAGGGTGCTGCCACCTGGCAAATTCAATGATATGTCATCTCAGAGCCACGTGTCACGTTGCAGGTAGGCTACGTAGGCCTACTGCCACTTGGTGAATTCACTGTTATGATTCCAGAGCCACATGCCACATTGCAGGGTTTAAGAATTCCATCCGCCATTATTGAAAATCTTTTTTCGCCATATTTTATTTTTTGTTTTCTAAATGCAGTTTGGGCTTTGACGAGCGGCGGATTTCGTATCGTCTCCGACGATACACTTAATTGATAATGATGAGGAAGGCTTCTGTACATACAACCAATAATCAATCTGTCATGATCAAACAATCTCACGGTAACCCAGACACTCTCATGCACTATCGATGATGTATGAAGCCTTCCATTTATCCACGATGCTCTATAATATACTTCTGCCGTAATAACTTTGTATGTGAATATGATGAATAAGTTTATCGTAACCATGTGAAACAAATTCAGACAGCTGAGGAAACTGTTTGCAATTTTTTGGTTTTGTTTCCACATTCCGAAATCATATGTAGGGTTACCGTTTGTGTTAGCCGAGCTACCGCTGTCGCTGATCTTAGCGGAACGCGAGCTGTCTCAGCAATCATGGCTGAGCTTCGTGTCTTGTTGAAACCTGCAATGTAATCAGCAATCAGCAAATCAGCAAAGTAGAGAGACGGTTGCAGGGTGCACTTAAATAAAACTTTCTAAAACAGTTTCTAATTTAAACTCTTATCTGTCTCCGGTTCCAGTTATTTTAGCAGTCCAGTCAAACATGACATCCTGATTTCTCCAAAATTTGTCTACCGGTAATCTTGTTTCAAATTGTTTAAAAGAATTGACGTCTACTAGACTACTACGTGAACGTGATTCGGTAAACTGTTCCACACGTTAACTACTCGTGCAATTTATATTTATTACCTCCAGTACTAGATACTTTACGAGGTAATTCTAGTGCAACACTTCTGTCATTATCGTGTATAATTTTGTATACCTCTATCATTATTAAGTGTGTTGTTTGCGGATATAAAAACGTGTTTGCTTTACTTATTTAATGGCGAAACAGAAATGATAATAGAGGAAAAACGTCTGGGAAATACCCACGATGTTGTTTATGAAAACAGAAACTGGTGACAATTTTATGCGTAATGGGCAAATTTTAGGTAATAGGATTTTCGCAGACTTTCACACATTGATAGTAGGGCGGCACTGATTACGCAGTAACTAGCTCTTAAAACGCAAGTAAGATTACCGTATCAGAATACCGGAAGTGTGACTTAGTCAGTGAAGGTCTGACGCGCACGGTCAGTTATATTGTTTCGATACGATACTCTTTCAAAAACGGCGGTCGGCGGCGTGCAAAGGTATTGTGTGAGTGTAATAGGTTCTGTCTTCTCTGGGTGAACTCTTTAAACTGATCCGTGATCGTATGCACAGTATGCCTGTCTGTGACGTTTTGAAACTGTTTCCATTTGATTATTCAGTTCATTGGTTGCCAGCTAAGTATAGAGCTCACTCAGCTAAGTATATCACTATACGAAGTGTCAATATAAGGCGCATTTAGTCAATCTGCGCATATGACCAAATGCGCAACGCATATGGCGAATGGTGATGTGCAGTTAGTGTAGTTTTTAGGGTTAGATCTAACTTTTTAAAAAGATTTATTACCGGAAGGCCTGCGCGTAGCGCAGCCATGCCGGTATTGTTTTTACTCAGTGGTCCAAAAATGGGTTTTTCGCCTCGCAGAGGCGACACGTTGCCCGGATAAACGTGAAATTTGGCGCGGGGGAGCGGACCGTGCCAAATTTCACGTTTATCGGGGCGAAAATCTGGGAATACAGCCCCCAAAACTGTCAAAATTTCGAATTTTGGCCAGAAACTTGTACCTCAGGGGCGACTCCTTTGCAATATTTTTACAAAATTCTCAGCATTTGTTCGCGTCTATAGGTAGCTTTTAAGTTTTTAGTTTGGCCACTTTCGAGGGACAAATAACACCCAAGTTATAAGCATTTTCCCGCGGTGCAGGCATTTTCCCACAAATTTTCAATAGCCCCTAGCGGCGAAACTACTGATTAGATCAAAAAGTTAGGAGGGTGCAAAAACGGGACGGACCTCCTCTGTCACCATGCCAAGTATGATGGGTATCCTGGGTCGCGCGCCGGCTGTAGACAAAAAAGTGTGATGTTTTTTTGTCTGTCTGTCTGTCTGTTTTTTTGTCACGCTTTGGAATGACGAAGTTTGTGATAAAGGAAACGCTATGAAGCAGTATAATTTTTAAAACAATTATGATGTCATTGCATAAGTTTGTAGTTGTGCACCTATGTTCAAGTTTTCCTATTGACCCCCAAAATTTGTCCTGAGGGGCAATTTTTTTACCAAAAATTACCATTTTTGGCGATTTTTGGGGCCGTAATGTCACATTTTAAAAGCTATAGTGGTGAAATTTGGCACGACGGTGCGGTCCTGGGGCACCCTCCCCAGGCAAAATATTCTAAAAATCGCTTATGGGGTACACCCCTTTTGGGCAAATTTATACCAAAAAATACCAATTTTGGCGATTTGGGGGGCTGTACTCCCACATTTTTTAACCCACAGTGACGAAATTTGGCATGAGGATGCGAACCTGGGACTTCCTCACCCAAGCCAATTTTTGTAAAAATCGCTTAAGGGGGTATACCCCTTTTGGGCAAATTTATACCAAAAATTACAAATTTCAGCAATTTTTGCGGTGTAAGCCCACATTTTAAGAGTGAGAACAGTGAAATTTGGCGTGAGTGTACGGACCCTGGACACCCTCCCGCCCTTAATTTTGTAAAAAAATCGCTCGGGGGATTTGTCCCTTGGGAGAAATTTTTACCAAAAATTCAAAATTTTCGATTTTTAGCCACTTAAGCCCTTATTTTTTTACCGATAATGTTAAAATTTTACTAAAGAGAACAGACAGACTTAGGAATCTATCCAAAAAAAAAATTTTCGTCAGAGTCGCTCAAGGGGCCTGCCGGTGTTGCATTGCCTTCGGGAGGTGATGCATATTGATTTCTAGTTGTCCTTCAACTGCATTAGCTGCTTGGCGACGTGGATGCCAACAGAAAGAAAACAAGAAGCTCTGCTGTCGCAAAGAGGCCGCGCGATATTTCGTGTCTGTATAGCTTCAATACAAAACGTTGAGCGCAGTCTTTTATTATTATTATTTGTTTCGGCTTCAGATATACCACTGCGTACAATTAAGTTCTTTTCTGTTCTCTTCTCTTCGGCGTATTGGTCCATGCTGCAGGCCGTCACAAACAAACATTCGATGGTGCGTCGCCGATTGTGCGATCTACAGGTAAAGGTAAAGGTCTGGACACTTGCTATAGCGCCACTTACACGAGTCAGACTCGTGACCAGCAGCGCTTTACAATCTCGGAAGTGGCAGCTGATTGGCATGAGCCAATGATGCCGCAGCGCATTACGTGGCCATCCATTACCCGCGCTAACGGACAATTGGACCCACGGTGCAGCTAGCAGTCACACCATCGCCCCAATCAGCCACACTAGGCCTTCACCCCGTAGCCGTAGCTACTACTCATTTCCCGTCCCGGTGAGGGTAGGAGGCTGAGTTGGCCTGAACACACAGTAGGTTAGCAACTTGCTCAAGGTTGCTTGCAGTGGACCGGGTGTGAGTCGAACCCGCATCCTCTTGGTTGCGAGTCTGATACTCTATTAACTGGACCACTGCATGGTCGTCGGTAACTGTTTTTGTCACTTCGCAGTTCGCGCGTCCAGCAATCGATCGATAGCCAGTGGTGCGTGGTCGACTGTGTCATATACTCAGCTTCGTTGTCGGTAAATGTTTATGGCACTGTTCAGCTTTCCGCTTGTACGTCATTCCGAATTTCCGAGAGCCGGTTTAACCCGTTAGAGTGCAGAATTAATTATAGTGCCACATAGAATAACATGAAACAAGTGTATCGGAGACGATACGAAAGCCGCCGCTCGTCAAAGCCTAAAATGCATTAAAACCAAAAAACAAAATATGGCGAAGAACGATTTTCAATATGGCGGATTGAATTCTTACACCCTGCAATGTGGCACGATCGTGACATTGATTTCGCCAGGTGACTGCACCCTGCAATGTGGCATGTGGCTCTGGAATCGTGACAGTGAATTCACCAAGTGGCAGCACCCTACAATGTGATACGTGGCTCTGGGATGACATGCCATTGAATTCGCCAAAACGTCCGCCATATTGGAATTCTACATCTGGTTTCGATTTTGACTACATCACCGCAGTCGATATGTCATTATGCACCAGCATCCGAACTTTTATCCAAATCGGACCACGCTCGGCAGAAAAAAATGAGGTCATGTCGATTCTCAAGATGGCGGATCTCAGCCATCTTGGATTTTAGGGATCCAATAATGGATGCTTTGAAAAACCCAATTACAACTTACTAAATTGCTCAGTTTCCAGAAGAATCGCGTTTTTGCATTTTGGCGTCAAGGTCCAAGATAGCGGATCTCCGCCATCTTGGATTTTAAGGGCCCGTAATGGGTTCTTTAAGAAGCCCATGTACGACTTCCGATAGGTCGTCAATAGACACCATAGCTCTAAATTGCTTAGATTTTGAGAAAATCGCGTTTTTGTATTTTGGCGACAGACAAACAAACAGATGAACGTGATCGATGCGTGAAGCCGCGGTCTCGTTATTGCGAGCTGCGGCTTAATAAAGTAAATGTGGATTTTTATAGCGCATCGTCGCGAAAACGCCTCGAATGCGCTACCGCTTCCCGTACGTCGGCGCTGATCTCCGTTACCTAGTCCTTCAGCCAGACACCAGCCTATACACTGCAAGACCAGACCACGGATACGGGCCTGTGTATCACGCGA
>Ga0209339_1001008_pt1 | contig 11394 bp, 7 predicted proteins | sample OlaalgELextract3_FD_187376 | JGI IMG/M metagenome (GOLD analysis project Ga0209339, IMG submission 187376) | Olavius algarvensis symbiont microbial communities from Tuscany, Italy - Type A ELBA extract 3 (SPAdes) (version 2) | ecosystem: Host-associated > Annelida > Digestive system >...
TAGGGCTGGACTGCCTATTGATAATTTTGGAGGTATCATATATGTCTTTTGTTTCTTTGGTAAATATCTGTGAAAAATAATTGCCCAGGACATTTGCTTTCTCATCATTGGATGTGATTGTAACATTGTTACCATGTGAATCCGTTGTAACCAAATCCCCAATTCCAGATCTGTTGTTACGTTTATTATTAATGAATTTCCAATTTTTTTTTCGGATTTTCTTTACACTGGGCAGCTGCTTCTTGCTGCTGTTCTCTATTTATTTTTTTCTAATTTCTCTACAGACAGCATTCCTAGCAGATTTGTATTTACTGAATATGTTAATATCTCTTGTTTCCATATATCTCGTCCAAAGCCATGTTTTTTGAGACCTTGGTTCTTACTTGTGGATTTAAAGGTCTAGTCCATGACTCTTTTTATTGAATTAAAATTTCTTATAGTGGGGATAAATGTATTAATACTTTCTTGTAATTCACATTTGAATACATTCCACATTTCTTCTATATTGTCTGTGTGTGGTGACATTAAATCCCTCCATCTAATTGATTTCAAGCAATTTCTCATGCCATCGTAATTTCCCTTAGAAAATCCTGGTTTTCCAGTGCTGATTTTAGTAATAGGATTTACCTTACAGGATACACGAATGGTACTGTGATCACTTTTCCTAAAGGAGCATCAAAGACAATGTTTTCTATAAATGACTCGTCGGTTATGATTAAGTCTAGTAAATGTGGGGTTGCGGATCCCCTTGCACGGGTTGGAGAGTAGATATGCTGTTGAAAATAATTTTTTGTAACGTATCAATAAATTTTCTTTCTAAATGGCCTACTGTGTTCCATATATTCCAATTAATGTTAGGGAAGTTGAAATCACCGATCTACTGCATATGTGATCGATAAGAGAACACATGTTAAGACTGTTTTCAAAGGAACTATTTGGGGATCTATATATTGTAGCAACCTGCATTACTTTATTGAGATCTGTTTCTATTTCTAATAGAACATATTCCATAAAGGAATTATTAAGAAATACCTGCTTACAATTTAAATCCTGTTTAACATAAATAATTATTCCTCGATTTTGTTCCATTTGTTGCATATAGTTTTGTTGCAAATTTTGTCAGGTACATTTCTGCCAAATATTATTTAAATTGGTTTTCATTTCACACTGTTATCATGTTATCATGAAAGTCCTAGGGGTGAACTTTTTTTTGAAACACAGTGTAGCTGTTCTGTCCATTTGATTGTTTGCTGTGTTCACTGTTACATATGCTGTTAAGTTGATCATCGCGTTTGTCGATGTGAATAAAACTTATCTTATCTTATCTTGTCTGTTTATTTGTCTGTCTTGTCTGTCTGTCGCCAAAATGCAAAAAAATGCAATTTTCTGAAAAACTAAGCAATTCAGAGCTACGGTGTCTGTTGACGACCTATAGGAAGTTATTTAATTGGGCTTATTAAAGAACCCATTATTGGATGCCTAAAATCCAAGATGGCTGAGATCCACCATCTTGAAAATCTACATGATGTCATTTTTTTTCTGCCGAGGGTGGTCCGATTTGGATATAAGTTCGGAGACTGGTGGAGAATGACATGTCGACTGCAGTGATGTGGTCGACATCGAAACCAGATCTAGAATTCCAATATGGCGGACGTTTGGGCGAATTCAATGCCATTTCATCCCAGAGCAACCCGCCACACTGCAGGGTGCTGTCACTTGGTGAATTCACTGTCACGATTCCAGAGCCACATGTCACATAGTAGGGTGCAGTCACTTGGCAAAATCAATGTAATGATTGTGCCACATTGCAGGGTGTAAGAATTCCATCTGCCATATTGAAAATCGTTTTTTTCCATATTTTGTTATTTTGTTTATAATGCAGCTTTCGTATCATCTCCGATACACTTGATTTTAGAAAATTTGGCATGGTAAAGGGAGTCCCAGGTCCGCACCCTCATGCCAATTTTCACCGTTGTGGCTTTAAAACTGTGGGCTTAGAGTTTACAGCCCCCAAAACTGCCAAAATTGGTAATTTTTGGTATATACCAAAGGGATATATCTCGGTTATCCCCTAAGCAATTTTTTTTACAAAATTTGGCACGGGGGAGGGACTCGCAGGTCCCTAACGTCGCGCCAAATTTCACCGTTGTGGCTTTAAAAATGTGGGCTTACTGCCCCCAAAATAGCCAAAATTGGTAATGTTTGGTATAAAATTTGCCCCAAACAGGTATATCACCTTAAGCAATTTTTTTTACAAAATCTGGGAGAGACGGAGTGTCAAGTACCCACCATCACGCCAACTTTTACCTTTGTCGCTTTAAAAATGTGGGCTTTTATGGCATGGAGTTATTATTAGACTGGAGACGGCATGACGTCATTATTCAGCCTCGGGCAGTGAAGCTTACTGCTGGGGGTTTTCCCGTGGCCATCCTCCCATGGTACCATCGTCCGCCATCTTGTTCGACTCACAAAGTTTATTGGAGTTAGATCGTTTTGAAAGGATGATTATGAGTAACTGTTCGTGCGTTTTTTGACGAGAAGTGGACTTGACGATTATGCATTTGTCGCGCTTTCTGTTGCTCATCGTCTGGCTTGGCTTAGGAAGTATTTGCATAGCATTTGGCAACGAAGTTGATACAGTGCATGAGCTTGTCGACATGCCGGCGTGTTCGGCGTACGGGTGTACAAATCGCCAGAGAAAAGAAGGCGTCACCTTCCATCGGTAAGTTTGATTATATAGCTGCTTTCTGTTACCGGGCAGTTACGGTCGTACTAAATAGCAACGGGACAGACGACGGGTCAGCTTATGCCGGCCAAGCGGCCGTTCACCTGGCCGGTCGTCGGGTTAACGACGGGACAAAGTCCACTTGGAAATTGGAAAATCAGATCTGCCGCTTTCAGCTTTGTAGACGTGACGCACGTAGAGTGCTTTGCATTGTACATTGTTACTTGAAAAGGAAATACTTTTTTTAACCATAGTTAAAATATACATCACAGTTGTCATTATTGTACATGAGACTTCAGGCAAATTGCTGACTAAGGCCTACAGTATTGTACATGAGTATGAGTATGCACACGGCCGGCAGTGTGCATACGTAACGAAATTCTATGCATACGGCCTGTCCTAACTGTAACGTTATTGTAACTGTTGAAAACTGGCGCTAACCCATACTTATGAGATAACCCTAAAAACAGACAGATCCATGAGTGGAGAATTATCATGGCGACAATGACAAACACGCTTCAGTGCACAAGACCAGTTGTATGAAGATGTGACATAATTTAATTTAATTCAATTTGTGTGACCGCTTTCAATGGTGATGCAAGCACCGTGGGCTTTGTCATTGTTCTGTGTAATTTGCGTCTGAAGGGAAACCTGTTATTAAGGTTAAATGTAATTATTTTGTTTGGAGCTGTTATGTATGGTGATGCTTGCACATCAGTTTTGTCTGGTCACACAGTTTTGTTGTAATTTATGCTTTTTCAGATTTCCGTCTAATCCTGAACAACGTCGGCTGTGGACCGCTGCCCTGCGGAGGAAGGACTTCCATCCATCGATTACAGCTGTTGTCTGTTCAAAACATTTCCACGACGCAGACTTTGATCGAACCAGTTTATCATATGTTCGTATCCGACCAAATGCTGTACCTTCCGTTCTCAGTGCCTTCCCCAGTCATCTACAGCCGAAGCAGTCCAGTCGTAAAGCACCTAAAGACCGCTATGTGAGCAGTGTAGTTGTACCTTCAGGTGCAGCATGTACTGCTACGACTCCAGTCAAAGTGTCCACTCAGACAGATTCTGTGCCACCACCAGCTACACCAGAAACATTGATACCTGTCACCGTGTTACAGCACGTTGCCGACGACGACGGTGATATGGAAACACACCTCCAAGAGACACCGAGAAAAGCAGCATTGAAATGGAAGTTGGCTGACAGCGAGAGTAGAGTGGTATCACAGAGGTAAGCACATTTAACAGTTGGATTATTTTCAAAAACTGTCAAGTGTTGCTGTCACTCATGTTGGTTACTGTCAGGGATGTTAGGCCTCGAGGCCTGGCCTAGGCCTCGTGTATGTGGCCTCGGCCTCGAGTGAAACAAGGCCAAGACCGAGGCCCAACTGCCTGAAAAACTTTTTTAAGATACATAGATTCATTCACCAGCTGCATTATATTAGGCCTAGGGCTAGGCCTGTCATTCAAGATTATGTTCTTGCCAGAAAGTTGTGTCAGGCCTCGGACTCTCTGGCCTCGGCCTCGAAGGTTCGGCCTTGGCCTCGTAATGTCTGGGCTTGTTAACATCCCTGGTTACTGTCCACCAAGGCTGGTGGAATAACATGATTGGTTGTGCTGACTGCTGCTTGGCTGTCTGTCTGTCATTCTGTGAGTAGGATGACTTACAAATGGGGAAATGGAGGTCGAGCAAACATGGTAGGCTTGGACAAGGGGTGATCCTCTGCAAGTGATCAATTTTTTATGTAGATCGAGATCCACATGTGCATTCCGGATCACTTTTTCATTTTCTTACCGTTGCGGAACAGGGGATTTTAGGAGATTTATTAGCATTTCTCATGCAATCACCGGCCAATTTTTATAATACTTGGCGAAATGATTCATGCCAACAAGAGAATGAATCCACATTTTGGAACTGATCAGGCAGACATCCAGATCCGGGGTAATTCTGAAATTCAGACTCGAATCCCAGATCACATTTGGCCTCGGCAGTGTTTGCGGTTTGTGACTGCTCTTGTTGGTTACTGTAATTCTTTAAAGCTTATTTAGAGAATGACTGAAATTAGTTAAACTGTTAGGCCTACATTACTGTTAAAATTAAATTGAAATGACTATTAAACACGTGCATCAGCAATGCAATGGTTTTAGTGGCAATGCAAACCTGCCATATGGGGAAAGGGGTTAAAACTGTGCAACATTCCACCGCCCTTCCCATTTTCAGGGCGTAATTTCCGTTGCTGATTGTGTAACTTTATCTTGTACCATTTAGAAGTTATAAAGTTTGTTTTATCAATATGTCTGCATGCTCTGTTTTTTTCGTAGTATGGTTATTTTGTATATTTTATTTTAATTGTATTTTGTGTTCTTACTGCTGCCTATTGGCGTATTAAACATAATGATGATGATGATATTGATAATACTCGAAAAAGTATCCAAAAATGCAACACATCTGCCAGGCAGATAAAACTTGGCCACATTTTTATGAACTATGTACTTGGCCTTGGCCTTGACAGCTGCACTGACAATTTTATGACATCACTCTCAAACTCGAACAAAGTAGGCCTAATAAATTAATAATAGTTACATAATAGTAAATTAATAATAATTTTTACCTAATTAACAAAAAATGAATGTACCAGGTATAAGCAAAAACAATCAAAATTTAGTTCATTACCTGTACTGTCATGCTGTCAGACTTTCTGTGTATCTTAATTTTTGCTCTGTATGCTTAAAGTCATTGGCCTTGGCCTCGAAGGTCCAGGCCTTAGCCTTGGGCAGTTGGCCTTAATGGTTGGGTCCTTGGTCTTGGCATTTTCCGCTGCATTACAATTTGGCATTAAGATTTTGGCCTTGACTACATCTCCAGGCCGTAGCCCCAGGGACCACTGTGCCAATTTGCATTGAAATCAGTTCAGTCGTTATCAAAATATAGTGTTCACGAGTTGGTAACAGACGAAGGGACAGATTGAGAACATTATGCCTCCGGTCAGTCCAGACTAGCCTATGCATAAAAACAGTATGTGTTCGCTGACGGCATTGTGATGCGGAGCGTGTTTTGTGTGTGATGGCTAAGTTTCTTGTTCACCTCCTATGCTAAGTTTTTATCGCACTGAGCTGCTACAGAGTGACTTATAGGTGGCATTACTTTGGCTTCAGATTTTCTGCTGCATACAATTAAAATCTGATCTGTTCTCTTCTCCTTGGCATATTTGTCCATGCTGCAGCCTGTGATAAACAAAGATTCACTGATGCGTCGCCGTCTGTGCGATAAACTAAACTGTGATAAACTGTCTTTTGTATTATTTGGTTACTCAGCCATGTGTGTGCTATTGTGCAGGAAGAAGATCAAGTTGCTGATGCAATGTCGACGACGCCTGCTGAAGAGGAATGCTGGACTTGAAGCTGTGATTGAGGATATGAGGCAGAAAAATGTGCTTTCATCCGAAAGCATTACCATCCTCCGGAATTCTGCAGGCGGCATTGAGGACCTAATAAAACGACGGTCACAGAAACTATCTGGTGGTTTAACTCCTACAACCTATTCGCCAGAACTGCGAAGCTTTGCTTTAACATTACATTTTTATTCACCACATGCATATCGTTATGTCAGACGCATGTTTGATACCTGCCTCCCTCATCCGCGTACACTCGAGAAGTGGTTTCAGACGATCGACGGTAGGCCAGGCTTCACGAAGGAAGCGTTTGACGCATTGAAACTACGCACTGCATCATCAGCCAAACCACTTGTATGTGCGCTGATGATGGACGAAGTGGCGATCCGTCAACAGCTTGAATGGGATGGGAAACGATTTTGTGGTTATATAGACATGGGAACTGGCATTGACGACGATACAATGCCTCTGGCGAAAGAAGCACTGACCTTCATGGTGGTTGGTTTCAATCACTGTTTTAAATTGCCAGTTGGGTATTTTTTGATTGCAGGTCTTGGCGGCACTGAACGTGCAAATCTTGTTAATCAGTGTCTGTCTCGCTTGCATGATGCTGGTGTTGTCGTTGTATCATTAACATTTGACGGTTGTGCAGCAAATATGGCAATGGTGAATAATTTAGGCTGTAACTTTAACGTGTTAAGTAGTGAATTCAAAACTTCGTTTAGGCATCCATGTGACACTCATAATGTTTCTGTTTTCCTTTTTGAGCCACATGCTCAAACTTGTTCGAAACACACTGGGGGATAAGAAGTCCATTGTGGACGGCAATGGTGAGTTGATAAAGTGGGATTACGTAGTTAATTTGCATAAATTGCAGGAGCAAGAAGGTTTACACCTTGGAAATCGATTAAGATCAGCACACATTGCCTGGGAAAAGAATAAAATGAATGTGCGTTTAGCTGCACAACTGCTCAGTGAATCTGTGGCTAATTCCCTAGAATTTTGTGTGAAAGAAGGGTTAACTGATTTCAGCAATTGTGAGCCAACAGTGAAGTTCTTACATATGTTTAACAAACTGTTCGATCTGCTAAATTCAAGAAATCTGCACGGGTTTGGATTCAAGGCACCGTTACAAGAGAAAAACATAGTTGCAATGCGTGCATTTTTACAGGAAGTGAAAGGGTACATCATGTCACTGAAAGAGTCTAGAAATGGTAGATCTATTTTACAATCTAACCGTAAAACAGGTTTTCTTGGATTTTGCATTTGCATTGATAGCGTGTTAACGCATTATGATTTCTTGATGTCTTCTCAGTTTGGTTTCAAATTTCTGTGTACGTTTAAATTCAGTCAAGATCACTTGGAGTTATTTTTCAGCAAAATAAGACGCATGGGTGGTTGCAATAATAACCCCTCAGCTCGGCAATTTATTGCAGCATACAGGAAGCTGGTTGTACACAGTGATCTCCAAGATGTTGTTAGAGGCAATTGTTTACCACTCGATGTTGTACCAATTCTGACAGCATCCAGCTACTTACTGTCAGATGTTGAATCAGAACCTCCGTCTGTAACACAATTGAATATGACAGTGACACGATCACGAATCATTGATCCAGATGACTGTGCTGTTAGTGACCATGACTACACCTTCATACCTACTTCGTCACTGCTGTCCTCTTGCTCAGAGAAAATTGTAGCTTATATTGCAGGATTTGTGGTGTACAAGCTGAAGACAGCCCTGCGGTGTGAGTCTTGTATTAGTGCTCTAACAGACGATGCAAGTGATCGTGATGTTTGTCGTTTAATTAAACTTAAGAGCAAAGGTAGCTTGATTTTCCCTTCCGAAGATGTCATTAATGTGTGCATAACGTGTGAAAAGTTTTTTCGTCGCAACGTTTCACTGTCGAACACTGCTTTGCCTCGCAGTGCCTCAGTGCATGCTATAACACAGTCTGTTTTGGAAAGTTTTGTTAATAAAGATTGCTTTAAGTCGTTAAGGCAACATATGCTGGAATGTGAACCGATGGACAATCACATTGTGCTGTTATTGAAAGCCATTGTTGAAAAATATTTGCAAGTTCGCTATCATTATGCAGGCAAACAATACACTGCAAAATGTTGTGAAAAACAAAGGTCAGTCAGTCGCCAGGTGAACACGAAGCTAGTTCTTTTTACTGGACAATAATAGTCATTTTGTGGTTGTTCGACATGCTGTAAACTTGTACTGTCTCGCAGTTGTCATTGTTGTGCACAGCTTATCTTGTACATCGTCATCGATGCATGTTTGTAAATACTGCTTGCAATGAGGTCATGTATGCATATTTGTTTGTTGCTTGGCCACATCATTCAAATCTGTCTGTAGTTACTCATTACCAAGTGCCAACTGATGAGAAACTGTTTTCGGTAGCCTGTATTTGTAATTTTGTAACCACGTTTGTTTGTAGCAATATCATGTGTAAAAAATAATTAGGAAAGTTTCTCACTAAACGACGAGGAACTGTTTTTGGTAACCTGTGTTTGTATGTTTGTAACCACATTTGTTTGTAGCAGTATCGTGTAAGGATAGTCGTGAAAGTTTCACAATAAACAGCAAGAAACTGTTTTCGGTAGTCTGTGTTGTTTGTTTGTAACAAGTGTTTGTAACAGTGTTTGTTAGTAAGGTTGCGGATAACCAGTTATAGCTATAATCATGAATCTTTCACAATAGATGGCCAGTGGCTCTGAAATGATGTGTAATTAAACAAGAGACCTTATCTTTTTTGATAACTCTTATACCAGTTAGTTATTTCTTGCAGTACACAAAGTTGTACGATTTAAGATACTAAATACACAGCCAGTCAGTCTGCCTCTGTTAAGCAGGTTCATCATTGGTGAGTTGCAGATGTTTGCATCAATTTTATGTATCTGCATGGGAGAGTGAACTTGTAACTTGTAGGTATGCGTCTTGATGCATACCTACCACAAAAGGGTGGCAGTCAGAACCGTACAGTACCACCATCCATTTTCACGAGCAACAATGTATGCCTCTGTCTTGAACCATTTGCAGGTTACAAGCATCTGAAGTTGATGCTTGACATCAATATATTGAGGACCACGTAATCGATGGTATGCAGTAAGTCAGCAAGACCAGAATTAATTACTAGCAAGTGCACGAAAAGTAGCAAACGAAACTAGAGGATAAGTGGCTCATCGTGGTAGCAGCGTGACTCGCTAAACATATATCGGTCGATATAGAGTAACCGTTCAGGTTAGTGGTATGCAAGGACAACGTTCCTGAAAACCTCGGAAAGAAGCCCTAACAAACGTGTCACGAAGAATGTTGCAATCACGAACAGTACACGGAAAGAAAGTTGATAATCACACGGCAATGGCGGTATGTGATAACCATAACCTGGTGAGTTTTCAACGCGGGCAGATTCGAGATGCAACTTAATATCTCGGGGCATTGTGGTAGCAACCTAGCCATGATTATCTGCTGCCCCGAGCCATACATTTTTTAGAAAAGCTCCCTACGAGCTGATAAGTCCTGGACTGTAGTGTACGTAGCGCCGCCGCCGCAACTTCATTTAGGTTAGGATCCAGCGCAATGGTTCTGTATCAGTTAGGTTCAGTAGGGTCAGTGGAAGGGGTTAGGGTCAGTTCTGCTGGATTAGTAGTAGTATATTTAAATGAATTTGCAGCCGCGTTTTAATATACACCACAGAGATGAACATCACATCACATGCATGCACAATGAACTAAAACGGGGCTTTCAAGCATAACGCTCGCTTCATAACGCAGCTGCATCACGCAACATAACATATACGCAAACTACTGTCAGTTACTCAAATTGTAGCACGAAAACGTGTAAAAGTACAACATTTCAGTGGACTCCGCCATCCGCTGTCCCGGTTTGTTTTGGGTCGACTCGTCTGGGAATTTCCCAGGCAAGCGGCTTCAGCCGAATGACGTCATGCCGTCTCCAGTCTAATAATAACTCCATGGCTTATGGCCACCAAAATCGCCAAAAATGCTAATTTTTTTTTGTAAAAATTCCATAGAAAAACTTGAATACAAGTGCACAACTAGAATCCTTCCTCTGTGTAACGGTACCATAATTGTTTTGAACATTACATTGCTTCATAGTGTTTCTGTTACAGCCGACGAACGACTCACGATCCCCACCATACTTGGCATGCTGATAGAGGAGGTCCGTGCCATTATTGCACCCCTATAACTTTTTTTGATCCGATCAGTAGTTTCGCTGCTAGGGGCTATTGAAAATTTGTGGGAAAATGCCCCCACCAAGGAAAAAATGCTTATAACTTAGTTGTTGGTCCCCCGAAAGTGACGAAACCAAAAACTTAAAAGGCCAACTCAGCCTCCTACCCTCAGCGGGACGGGAAATGAGTAGTAGCTACGGCTACGGGGTGAAGGCCTAGTGTGGCTGACTGGGGTCCTGACCTGTGTCCTGACCTTCACCTTTAACTTTACCTATGGACACAAATTTGATTGATCATATCCATCTTGTTTCGGCTGTAGTTGAACAACTATGTTGTTCAATCAATCAATCAATCTGGAGAATTTTTATAGCGCCGCTTAAAATTAAATTTCACAGAGGCGCTTGTTGGCCAAACTGTGGCAGAAACAAACATCCGGTTTCCAGTGTTCAAGTAAGTAAATAAGTAAGGCTAATGTCAATTGCGCCACTAAGTGCATGAGATCAGTCTACACATATTCTTATATAAGAAAATTATCGTGTCTACACGATCTGGATCAAGCCACGAACGAAGCCTACTGATGAGCCAACCAGAGGCTGAGAACTGACGCTGCGACTGCAGTGCTAAAGCTGTGATGCAGGCAGTGTTCCTGTACATGCTGGCATTACAGCGACTTCGACGATTTACCGAGACAGTGCTTGCATGGACGACGTCGTTTGTCATTGGCAGACCTCAGCAAGTGCTATACAAGGGCTGCCTTTCAGCTGTTCAGCCTGTCCATTATGGGGTCTCACAGGGATCTGTCCTTAGCCCCATACTGTTTGTCTTGTATATGGCAGAAATCAACTGAATCGTTCTCAATCAATCAATGGTTTATTGAGTATTGCAGCACGAAATGCTGGATTAAACATCACAGTAAATGATATAACATAAAACGAGATTATAAAAAAAATAAAACACATACAAAACATATCTACATTGAAGTTCTCAAAATGTTCAGCCAGTATAGACTAAATAACCTAAATTACCGTATGACGTAGTAATGTTAGAGTTTAATTACTGAGTGGGTAACA
>Ga0209339_1001009_pt1 | contig 11382 bp, 8 predicted proteins | sample OlaalgELextract3_FD_187376 | JGI IMG/M metagenome (GOLD analysis project Ga0209339, IMG submission 187376) | Olavius algarvensis symbiont microbial communities from Tuscany, Italy - Type A ELBA extract 3 (SPAdes) (version 2) | ecosystem: Host-associated > Annelida > Digestive system >...
CTGAGATATCGCTCAAAAACCGTCAAAATGCAAAAATTCCCCATTGACTCCCATAGTAACGAAAATTTCATTTGCCTCTTTCTCCGCCCGCCGGGGGCCGCCAACCCCCAAACTACCTCGTTCCCGTCCATGATGTTTGCTCTACCCTGAGCCAAAATTTCACGCCGATCGCACCATCCTGCGATGAGATATCCTCAACCGTACAAACAAAAAAAACAAAAAAAAAAACAAAAGCAAACTCAATATCAGTGCAAAACTCTGAGGAAAGCAGTGATCTTGCTAACACTGCACATAGACTATGACAAAAGTATCAACACAATGTGCTATTAGAACTGTTACAGTCCTGGACTCCTGGTTACCGAATACATGCACCATTAAAAATGCCAAACAGCAGCAGAAGAGTCTATTAAAAGGCAATCAACGTGAAATAAAATTATTATATGCAAACGTGAAACAATGAATGGTAGAAAATATCAGTCATATACACATAAAAAGATAAAAGTAAGAATGCCTGCAAAGTCACTGGATTGATTGATTGAGCATTTTCTTAGCGGCACAGTCGACACTTTGCCATTCAACGTTACTCTGCCGGCATGATGCGAAACAAAAAAAATACAAATATACACATAAAGTATATGTGCAGTGAGGAGCATCTCAAGCGACACAATAACCCGCTTTAATACTGCAACATAGCAGTGAGCAAATAAATGGAACATATGTACATTTCCAACTGGTCATTCGGTTACTAGCATTTTCTGCGAGAGCAGCAATAGAGTTCTGCAGCTCGCGAACACATGCAGAAAGCCTACTGCCTTCGATCTTGTACACAATCTGCTGTAGAAATTCCATGAAGTGGGCCAGTGGTTTGGCGTGGTCGAACCCAATAGACGATAGAAATTCCATGAAGTGGGCCAGTGGTTTGGCGTGGTCGAACCCAATAGACGATAGAAATTCCATGAAGTGGGCCAGTGGTTTGGCATAGTCGAACCCAATAGACGAAATGCCTTTGAATAAACAATCGACTGCCCTTAGCACTCCACACTCGACCAGGCTTACCGCGTTGCTATCGGGAATCAAGTAGTATATTGAAGGATTTTCCTTTGAGCCCACTAGGTAGTGTAGTGACGCGAATGAGGTGCGGTGTAACCTTTGTACAGATTTTTATCACAATTTCCTAATGAGTCTCCCAGTAAAATGATTGAAGTGTTCAGGGCAAGATAGTGCTAACCAGCATTTTGGTCATTTTGAGCTACAAGACTAGTAGGCCCTGCCATTTTAAATTAGCCACACAATGTAATGATCAGTTTGCGTTACATGCAGATGTAAATAATAATGCTCATTATTCGCTGAAAAGTACAATACTTTTTGTGAAGTTGTTGGCTTTAAAAAATGAAAAAAACTGTACGCAAATGTCAGGCTTCATTATCGTCATGTGTGTATGTTATGAACATCATATTTTGAGCATAACTTGAGGACTGACCATTCCTGTTCCAGCCTAATTTTCTCACTCTCATCTGTGCCGTCCATTTGCAACGTCAGACGACAGAAAGCGCGCTGGCACCAGCTAGCAATGTCAGACACTGGTTCACCAGGTACACAGACACTGACGGCCGCTTTCGATCGCGTTTCGACTTCCTCAGCCGTATATTCGGGTTCATAATCGTAACCGCGTAGAAAATGCGCCATATGACAGTCAGTGCTTCAGTGCATAATCTTTGAAGTTATGCTCATGGCGTTCGACTGTATGTGAAGACATCGACCAGAATATGTGACGCAGAAAGATGACAATGAATATTTATTAAATGTGTGTCATTGTCATGTCATAACTTTAATGCCTTTCACAGGGGTGCCCTGTGAAAGGCATTAAAGTTATCGCTAGTGATGTTCACTTTGACAGATTTTAGTAACCAAATTTGTCGACATAATGAGTTAATGACAATGCATTATGAAGTAATCGAATTTGAATTGAACTTGAAGTCACATTTGTAAGTTCAACGTGGACGGAAGTAAACTTTGTGAACACGTTAGTTATGATATTACAGAAATGTTATGCTTCTTTACTTGAGCAACATTTGAGCGCTGTTTCAGGCCACTCCCCGCTCCATTCCCGCTCAGTACCCCCGCTCCACGCTCCACTGATTTCTGGAACCACCGCTCACCGCTCCGCTCCGCTCAAGTAGACATTAGGTCCGCTCCACTCTGCGTTCCACTTCGCTCACCTGCTCTGCTTGCAACCAGTCAAGCCGTCTGACTGTAGAAAGCAGAACAGTACGCTCTCAAACTGTCAGCTGACAGACTATGGCACAGCACAGACAGGACCAATACATATTTAAAAAGAGCTCTCAACGGCCACAGTCACAGAGGCCACAGGCACGATGATGTAAGCTTTCATCAGTGCTGCCAGTTTTGGTACCCTGTCCTCCACTGAGCGCTGCCGATGTCATTGGGCAGCTCCTGTCAGCAGTTGCTAAACGGGTCTAATATTAATGACATGGCAGTCAATTTCACTAAAACAAAAGAGATGGTCATGGGCCCAGTGGCACTGTCCTCCAACTTACCCTTCATACAATGGGCAGAGGATCAAATGGAACGAGTAAGCTCGTTTAAACTGTTGGGACTCCATCTAGATGCCGATTTCTCATGGTATTCCCATGTTGAGGCAGTCACATCCAAAGCGACGAAGCGTTTGTATTTTTTAAAGCAGTTAAAGAGAGCTGGTGTCCCTCACGCTCAACTGCTGCACTGTTATATTTGGCAGTGATCAGGCCTGTGCTAGAATACGCAGCTCCTGTGTGGCATCACTCGCTTAATAAATCCCAAAAGAACCAGATTGAAGCAATACAAAAAAGGGCAATACGAATCATATTTAGTTGCGCATGTAACATTCCTTATACTATAGTGCTTTATTTGTTGCTGGACTGGAGGACTGTCACAATTTTTTAAAATCTATTTTACTATCGACATCTTGTTTACATAGTCTACTTCCACCACCTCGCGATCCTGAACTACTGTCTCGCCTTAGGGCTTCCTCCAAATATCCTAGAATTTCAAATAGAACTAAAAAAATACCAGTCATTCATCTCCTATGCCCTAGCCCACTACCAGTAGTCTAGGCAATTTCTTTGTAATGACGGTACATAATGATGATGTATGATGATAAGTATGATTATTTATGATGATGATGATGATGATAATCTTGATGTATTGCTGACTGTGACATTTTAATTCTATCTTACATTTGTTATCACATGTTATTTTCATCTACACTGTGTTTCAAAAAAAAGTTCACCCGTAGGACTTTCATGATAACAGTGTGAAATGTAAACCAATTTAAATAATATTTGGCAGAAATGTACCCGACAAAATTTGCAACAAAACTGTATGCAACAAATGTGAGATCGATTCGTTGAGCGTCGCTACTTCAACTTTCAAAATGAGATTCAATTTTCTTCCAATTCAATAATGGAACAACTGAAACATCCCGATTCAGATAGCTTTTGTGATCACAATATGAGTTGCTTCTACCAAGTCTTGCATCATAGGCCTATTACTTGCATGACAGGTCTTTGCTACTGTCACGGCCACAGCGTAATATTATATTTACCTTTTTTTCTCTTACTTTCGATGGGCACGATCTCAAGCGACGTCTGATTGCCGAGTGGTCCGGTCTGCACACGCTTAGAACTGTTTAGTTAGAACAACCAAATATGAGGTTGGCCTAACCAAATCATTTGGTTAAATTTGGAACTTACCAAAATTTGGTTGAGGCAACCAAACTTCACTTAACCAAGTGCATTTGGTTGACTCTACTAAATTGTTTTGGTTATGGTTACTGAACTCATTTGGTAGACATGACCAAACATTTAGTTAACATAACCAAATGTTCTAGTTGTACTGAGTTAATTAATTTGGTTGACATTAACTTTGGTTAATACTACTGGATGGGTTTGGCTAACTGGATCAGTGTTTTCACCTCCTTTTGGTAACAACCGCACACCGTTTTCGACCACACTGGCTATAACATATGCATGCTGGTGTATTGTACTAAACAATAAAATGTATGTTGTAAAGAATTTAATTCAAATTCAATCCAAACACGCTCATGTACTGTAAAACCGTAATTTTGGCTGTACTAAATTCTTGTGGTTCATTCTAATAAATTATTTTTGGTGCCATGAATTTTGGCATTGTTGCTTGTGTAGTGTTGGCTTCTATTAGAGATGTATTAATAACTGATATGTCACATATTTTCGACCGATTATTTTGCAAAGTAGCCATAGTGCAGAGTGGCCTACTGCATACAGGCCCCGGGACCACACGGGCCAGGCTACCGCTTAACAGGTCCGCCCGTTTCCTGTCACCAGCTCGAGGGGCAAACGGTATGGGCTTAACGTCACACTAAGACATAATGTCATTAAGGAGCCGATTTTTCCAGCTAAACTGAACATAACAAATCTAAAACCTGGATAAGGACGCTTCTACAGCTCCCAGGGCCCGCACAGAGAGTTAGATGGAGTTAGGCAGCAGGGGTGTAATAGGAAAACATGGTGGGAAGTGTTAAGGAGGATATGAAATATTTTGGTCTGTCCCGACAGGCTATAAGGTTGGGAGTAGACAAATTAAGAGGGGAACCGGCTAACCCAGTTTAACCTGGAAAACAGCCGCTAAACTGGTTTGTGTTCACATTTGCAAACAGTAAGCACTGCACGTAAAATCCACTCAAACGTCAAATGTCTCCCATAAAACATTACTATACAGCATCCACTGATAAAAATATACAAAAGCCCGAAAAAAAATGAGTGACTAAAATTACCTTGTACTGAAAAATACTGAAACAGTAAAAACGTAAAAACATACAACATATTGCACTTATTATTCACAGTAGTTTACGAAAAATAAAGGTCTGTACTCGAACGTCAAATGTCTCCCATCAAACATTACTATACAGCATCCACTGATAAAAATATACAAAAGCCCGAAAAAAATGAGTGACTAAAATTACCTTATACTGAAAAATACTGAAACAGTAAAAACTTAAAAACATACAACATATTGCACTTATTATTCACAGTAGTTTACGAAAAATAAAGGTCTGTACTCGAACGTCAAATGTCTCCCATCAAACATTACTATACAGCATCCACTGATAAAAATATACAAAAGCCCGAAAAAAATGAGTGACTAAAATTACCTTATACTGAAAAATACTGAAACAGTAAAAACTTAAAAACATACAACATATTGCACTTATTATTCACAGTAGTTTATGAAAAATAAAGGTCTGTACTCGACTTAAATGGCATGACTAGATACGTACAAATACTGCAGTATGTTACCGTGGTCTGTCACAATACATTTAATAGTAAACAAGATCTGCAGTGAGGTGCAGCAAAAACCGTGACATGTAATTTTACAACATGAAAAAAAAGCTAGTAAAAAATCAGCTGAAAACTGGGGAAAAAATCAGTTAAATATATAAAACACATAGCAGGCACTTCAAGCGATGTTTTGTCAGGCAAGTAACAAGCTCTAAATGAGAGCCTGTAAGTCGACATGCTGTTTAGCTAAAGACTACGGCGCTTAGTGACATTGACTTTTATATTCATCTTTATTCACCAATGAATGGTAGAAAGAATGCAAAGCAATATAAAAACAATGCAGTAACCTTAACTATACTTAAATACAGTGCAACAGTTATAGAGCATATGTAAAGATATTAACAATAGCATCAAAATAGGCGCCGGGTATAAGTTCACTTACTTACTTACTTACTTACTTACTTACATGCTACTGCAGCATGTAACGAATGTCAGTGGCCACTGCTGATACTGCAGCGGACTTCACGTCCCATTTTGTTGTCAAGTGGTAGACAGCTTTCTGCAGCAGTAGCCATACATTTGACTCCGCAGGATAGGCTGCATGCAGCACATGGAAACATTTGAAGCACACGTCGACTGCCTTCAGTGGCGACGTGACCTTCCACATTGTGCTGTCCACGACGACGTATGCAGCCGTTGGCAGCTCCAAGCTGCCTACCACTACCACCACCGGCTGCAGTCTGACGCTGAAGCTTCCCAGTTTTTCTCTACGTCGCTTCAACGTCTCCACCATTTCGCTGGAATGCTGAAACATAAATACAAAAGCGTGAATGGCCCTGAAATGTAGATGGAAATAACTTAAATCACACTCGGTTAAAAATATATAAGCAACACATCTAAGAACATTGCAGTAAAAAGAAGATAAAGAATGCAAACAAGAGCTGCAGTGAAGTGCACAAAAAACATAATAAATACAACTGAAAATTTAAAAATTAAGATAATTAGTAATTTGGCAGACAACACTGTTACTATCTGGATTTGATTTTCGGTTTACTGCACACAATTCGTTAGTTTAACAAGTGTGGCCGCCGGGTCAACTGACACGGTATGCCCCCACCAGCCGCTAATGACACAGGTACAGCACTGGGCCAAGACCATTCAGACTGATCATGTCACCTTGCGACCTCGACCTTTTGAGATCATGGCGCCTGTGGCTGATTCGGGTCGTCGTCATCCATCCGTGTACCAAGTTTGAAGTTCGTAGGCCTTGCCATTTGGAAGATATGGTGGACGATGTGTCACCATTAATGGGCCTAGTGACCATGACCTTTGACCTTGAAACTACCGTGTTCCAAAAAAATGAAGCCCCTTGATGTTTGATAATAACTTTGGCAAATGTAGACCGATTTTCAAACTTCTGTCACCAGGTGATTTCTAAGAAAATTCTCTATGTACACATCACAAAGATTTCCACCTCACCTACAATACGCTGCTACACTAGTGACTACCTTGTGAAAGTCGAAAATCCAAAACAATAAGCACTGCCTGATGAAAAGTAATCAAATGTACAACTACTGCAGTTGACATGTAAGTTCTCCAGTTAAAAATGCAGTATCATTTTAGGACTGCAAAAATCACAGTAGAGATACCCACATAGACAATAATGATGCAAGCCTGCATCATTTCAGTCACGGTCGGCCTCCACGTCTTCTTCCGACGTCTGTGGTCCACCGACTCTCCATACTTAATCATTGGAGCCGGCAGAAGACACGGCAGCACATACAGTGCCACCAACTCGATCGTGTCTGTACACAAAACTCATATTCTTTAACTCAGTAATGTAAATAATCTAAAATTCTTATAGCAAAACTATGAATTCACATGGCAAATAAAATGAAATCCGACTGAACTGCAGTTTGAGTGATGTCAGATGTAAAATCATCATCAACACATCATCCATCACTCTTTCACTCCAGGCTCAAAACCTACCTTTTCAACACATCCTAACTATTTTAATACTTGTGCCCTGGACTGCCTTCACGATCATGGGACCGGACTGGCGCCCTTGTAGTGACTTTATGGACATGTTACGGCGCCTTATAAGTCGTCGTATTATTATTATTATTATTATTATTTGTATTATTTGTGTTTTGGCTGAAACAGAGTTGATACCACTGTAACAACTAAACCACCTCATTTAGGCAAAATATCATAATCATAAACATATTTGTAAAGCGCCATAGGCAGAGCTACAGCTATATAAACTATATAAGCAGTCCTCTCGTGAACAGGCTATGTTTCTTTTTCTGCTGTTTCTGCTTTATGTAACACTGAGTGCAAAATAAACTTTACTTACTTTCTCATGTAATATTACTTGCCTTTACTGGCATCTCCAGCCATGGTGGTCAAAATTTGCTGGATATGTTTGTCCATTACATTCTTTTTCACCATCTCCAAAATTTTCGGAGCCAGCTGTGGCCACGTCTCAAACAGAGCATTTGCGACGTCTGGGTACAGTAGTTCGAAATCCATCTCCATCTGCAAAATCCACATATGTTTATGTCTGCTTGCACTCACAATACCATCCTGACTTACCGACCGACACATCTGGCAAACTGTTTCTGTTAGCAGTAATTCATCCCTCTGTTCCTATCCAACAAAGTAACTATCTAAGCTACGGCTTCGGTTGCAAGTGCCTCTAAAATGACTTTTGGACCGGTTTCGGCCAACGTGCTTCCAACCAAGTTTCCGCTAAGCAATACCCACCTATGCCTGGTGCATATAGCCGCTGCCACAGGTGAGACTATGCAGCAACATTTTCGTTTTTAATTGTATGTCTGTATTTTGAATCATTTAAAAGTCATAAAGCTTCATATATATGATACTCACCAACGTATATCCAATGGGATCCTTATAGCGTGGCCACTCGGCAAATATCTCTCCAACATTTCTGTCACAATTCTTCCTTGTTTCACGTCGTCTTTCACCCGCTGTCTCTTTCCATAATTCCAACACTTTCGGCCATGGTTCACTTGAATGCTTCAGCCACATCTTCTTCTGATCAAATTCCTCGCTGGGCACAGCTAACATGCACATACACATTTCAGAAAGTTTGACTCCAAGAATTAGCAATAATGATGGAAAGAAAATGAAATTTCTGTAACATAAATGTTTCTTAAGCAGTTGTTTCACTAACTACTAATCTACTAAACCCACTTCTAAAAGTTAGGAAAAATTTCTACTGTAGAAGATATCTTTGCTAGCTATTTTGGCCACGACCACTTACGGCAAAAGTAAACAAGATAATTTTTTTTATTTTTTTTGTATTTAAATATTTCAACATTTGTGTAGTCTGTTTAGAATCTGACTATTTGAATAAGTAAGTAAGTAAGTAAGTAAGTGAACTTATACCCGGCGCCTAAAAGTCAATGTCACTAAGCGCCGTAGTCTTTAACAGATGCATCTTAAGTAGCCGCCTAAATTGTTCAAGGCTGAGGTCTGGTTGTCGCAATTTGATAGGCAAACTGCATTGGTTGATTATTTTAACGGTGGCCAGTAGCAAACATTTCGGTCACGTGACGTTCTACACAGCAGAAGTAAAAAGTGGTTTAATACGTTAATAAGGTAGCCAAAAAATTCTACGCTAGGAAAAAAATTCTAATGTTCATACTGAACCCGTCCCTGGTCAGAGACTAATGAATAACATTTGATTAATAATTGTAACCTACTCTTACTAAGACTGGATTAGTAACTTTGGCAGTTCACAATATTAGAGACCAAATGTAATGAATTCCACATAATCCTAACCAGAGTCGGCAGTTGAGGTCTCTACTGCCACCTGTGTTCGACTGAAACCAGCAGCTCTCAGCGCTTTACGCAAATTTCGGTACTTGTCCACCAGTTTCCCTTTTGAAATCTTTTGAGATGGTCCTTCATCCAGTGGTGCGACATAGTAAGTTTCCTGCATGACAATGACTCAGTTTAATTTGTTAAGTCACATGATGCAGCTAAATATTACTTTCCTTTACAACTATTGCACTGTAGATCAAGTGAGCAGAAAAAATGGCTTGTAATACATGTAGCTAGAGCTGAGCAGGGACTGCGTTCAGCTCGCAACAGCAAGAGCACTACAATACTGCCTGTCAGTGAGGCCTGGCCCCAGCAAGTATAATCCTAAAACTAGATCATAGTATAACTGTCAAAGATCATGGTTCAAAAACATGCTCAGCTGTGCCTCACAGGTAGTCCACATGCCAAATTTAAACTCTGATGACCGGCCAGCGCATACAGCAGCAGGCCATCTGTTATCACTGGTTCAAGCAGCGACTAATACTGAGTATTGGGCCCGATCAGAGGCCTCAGTGCCAGACAGTTTAACAGCTGTCTGCCCCGTATAGAAGATGAAGATGAATTTACCTTATCTTCACCAGGGAAGTGCTGGACAATGAGTGTTGCAACTTTTTCAAATTGATGATTCTTGACTCTAAACAAACAATCATTGCACAATATAACAAACGAGTAAGTGCATCAAAATTGCATCCATATATCTGGAACAAAATGAATATCTTGCTACACAGCAGTGATTAAAGTACTCAAAAGTAGGTGGTGGAACTTAAACTCCATTGTTAATGTTGAGCTGGTCCACCAGTGTGATGGACATTTATCTTGATAATGGTTGATACAGTACGGTGTACATGAGTCAATTGTAAAATACACTGTGGGCCATAAAAACGTAGCCAGTTTTAATTTTGTAAACTCTAACTCATGTTCACTCAACACAACTCAAGTACAGTACAGAGTGGCCCAATAAAAAGTATGCCCTTGGTGATTTATTAAAAAGCCGTATTAAAACGTGTGCACAAAAATAGTTTTCTTTCGTTAAATTGTGTACCAAAGAAGCACTATAATATTACACCATAAGTTATTAAAATTATATAAATTAAATACATTATGCACGACGTAATGCTATGACACTATTCAACATCAAATAACTCAAAAACAGTACAATATAGAGCTATATTTATAGTGGCAGATAAATAGAAAGTCGCATATCGAACGGCGTCATTCTCAATGACCTTGAGTGATTTAGCAAAATAGTAACGACACAAAGCGTGGTGTGGCCTCTGTGCAACAGCAGAGCTGCTTGTTAACTCATGTATAATGATGTTAGTGCTACTTGTCTTTATTTAGATCAATGCCTTCTGCTAACTCACTTCGGTAGATTAAATAATTATCGTACAATTAAATATTCATTTGCTACATGAAACCAAAGTCTGGATGCAATTGCAACAGTAATGAAAAATTTTGATTACATCTGCAGAGGCAAAAGAAGGACAACGCGCTTGGTTTACATCTTCAGAAACTTACTCATCATTGTCCTGCATCATCTGCTGCACCACCAGTTCCACCAACATCTGGCGCGCTTCTTTTGTTAAACGCCCGTCTCTGCTGAAGAGCGCAAGAACCAGCCGTCCTTTAGTGTGACTGGCCAGAAATCCCTTCATATCCTATATACACAGAATGCACTATGTTACTGTACATTTGGCCACTGCACAATCATACACATCAAGGCACAGCAAGTAATCCAGACTATCCAGCCAACCTTTTACTTGATTTCATACAATATCTTGACATGGCAATGACCATTTAATTCAGTTTTTGTTACCGTTAAAATCACTTATCAATGTCTCTTGAAGTTGAAAGCTCTGTAAAGTTATCACCACAGTCAATTAATATTCATATATTTTGCTGAGAACTTATATGGCAAAAACCTAGTATTTCATTCACTGCAGAGACAGCCATGTAACTAGCCTGTTCACTGGCCTGTTTTGATCAACAGCTGAAGCACTGTGGCAGCGAGACGGCATAGCAGACGACTACATGCTAGTACATAGAAATAACAAGTGGTCAAAGTAATTTGACAAAAAGCGCCTCACGGGGGGCCCATTCCCCGGTTAGGGGTCACCGCAGGGGGTCGAAAGTTGTACCATTGAATTCCTGGGGTAGGGTTTCCTATTAGTGTTCCATAGTAACTATAGGCCTAGGATGCACCGTTTGGCCACAG
>Ga0209339_1001010_pt1 | contig 11377 bp, 7 predicted proteins | sample OlaalgELextract3_FD_187376 | JGI IMG/M metagenome (GOLD analysis project Ga0209339, IMG submission 187376) | Olavius algarvensis symbiont microbial communities from Tuscany, Italy - Type A ELBA extract 3 (SPAdes) (version 2) | ecosystem: Host-associated > Annelida > Digestive system >...
ATATTTTCGGCAGCTGTGGTCAGTATGGTATCACGTGTGATTGACCATGCTTCTTCTGGGTCTTCCGGAAGATCACCAAGGACGCTGAAAGCATTCTCCACAGTGTAGAATAATTGTTTGAAGCCATATACGATGCGGTCGATCACTAGAGCCGCGACGCCGCATGCATCACTAATGGTTACAAATGCCAAAAGATACGTCGTTCGCTATGTTTGCGGTGAGGTAGATAATGATACATATGCACCGTAATAATAATAGTCGGATTTGTATAGCACCGTGCACAGTGCGGTCGTAACTTCAGATGAGATGCGCTGGCAACATATTCAGTTGCACATTCAGCTGATTTGACCATTAATCTTAATGTTTATGATACTCCGTAATATTCGAATATTTAGTCCAACGCTTTTTGTCACACCACACTAATATTCTGTTTCTGCTTTGAACATCGTGATCGTGCGATTATCGTTAATGACATGACAATGCATCGTTCGGCTGTCAGCGTCGTCACCCTCAATTGCATTAGTGCGGGCAGATGGCTGGTGCGGCGCCAGCAGAGCTAGCTATAGTGTCCTGTCCCGACGCTTGCAGCGCCGTATATCGAGCGAACCTGTAAAACGCCGTTGAATCCCAGGCCCGGGCGCCGCGCCTCCCCCCGTCCGCCCTGCGCTATCTCCCGCCGACGTGGCTCGGTGACGCTGCCGGCAAAGCCGTCATATCCACAGCCCGTTGACGACCACTGGCGACAGACGCTGCGGTGTAGGTAAGGGGTGGCAGCCATGCAAACATAGTCGTCGGTCAACGCAGGTCGTCGTCGTCGTCGATCGTTGTTCGGCGTCATGTATTTCATGCTGGTCTCGTCGTCGGAGGCCGCTCGACTTCACCCAGACAGAGGTCGTAGCACGGCGGAACCTGCGGGCGGCGGCCAGCCCGGGGTGGCGATTCGACGTGCGAGACTGTGCAGCAAGCTCGACCCGTTCGGTACCGTCGATGACAGATGCGGAAGCAGCGGCAGCAACGGATGGATAGATTACGTCACTGGTCACGGTCGGTTGGTTCAACGTTCTGAGCACTTCACTTGATTTGATGACGATGACAATGCTGGTGGATGGCATCTTAATAAATAGTTTATTTGTTTATAATTAAATAGTACACGTTGTGCAGTAAAAGCAAATGGCAAATAGTTAAATAGTATAGGCCTACAACACAGCTTGCTTCACTTCTAGACATCATATTCGAACATCCATGACGGCCAACAGTATCTCTCAAAAATAATGATTCCCGCATAAACCGAGCTACACAGAAAAGCTTCTCATCTCTAACCGAAACAAGTAGCTCTGCTGTCGCAGAGAGGCCGCGTTATGCTTCGTGTCAGTGAATATTTCGCTAAGTCACTCAAGGTCACTCAAGATCATTCGAAATTATTTTTTTTTGACCCTCGGTAGATATATTCCCGAGGGATTTAAAAAATTGAAAAAGGTAATATAATGGGTATGATCAATCAGTCTGTGCAATCAGGGGCCGGCAAACTATCATGTAACAAGATGGCGTTGAAGCGCTGTACTAGCACCGAACATCTCTGAAAGAGGTAGCCAGACTCTCTAACCTCCCCTGATATCTGGGAGATCCTTCTGCCCAGGTCAGTTAGGAGCTGGCGAGCTGAAGTACTGAAGACGCTCAAAGACTCTATCGCGATTGGCTCAAATATGTAGCGGCCATCTATGGCAGCATACTTCTCTTCCTCGCGGGAAGCGGCAAGCTCTGCTGCCGAACCTGCCTCACAGGCGGCTCTAGTGACGTATGAGTCGGCTAGCGGATAAGAGGTATCCATTCCAGACTGTAGGAGCCAAGTAACTAAACGATCTTTTACCAAATTTAGTGGAAAATCGCGGCATGTCGAGGAAAATTTGTTTAGTCGACCTCAGAGTGCGTGTATAGGGGTGTAATGGTGTATGTAGTAGGCGCAGATAAGCAGGCTGACCGGTGGTGAGTAATTTGTATGTGAGACAAGCTAACTTAAAGGTTATGCTACAATTAACAGGTAGCCAGTGCATGTAGTTCAGAGAGAAGAGCAGTGGCCCGTTGTTGTGAAAGGTTGGGTAAGACTACGCGAGCAACTGAGATTTGCACACGTTGTAATTTTTTGATGTTGGTGGAACCGTGGATAAGAGAGTTTGCATAGTCGATACGTGTGTGGATAAGGGAAGCAGCTACTGTCTTAGCCATGTCATCTGCGAGTGCCTGCCTGATGTGACGGAGTGCTCGAATATGAAAGTATGAACATTTACCGAAGGCCACCAGTACCGACGCACCGATGGCTTAGTGGGCGCAGGCTTAATGTCATATATTAAGCTCACTCTCCAAAATATCAACACTTTATGTTGTTTCCGGTTCCAGTTTACTCGAAATATGAGATTCGAAACAGTTTATTGAATTACATGTAACACAACATTCAGACAATGGTGCCACGGACACGTTCTAAACTGGGGAGAGAGCATTCTGCGTTTCCGGTCCATTGGTCTGGAATTCTCTCCCTGAGTCACTGCGGTCTGTTGATTGTATCACAATTTTTCGTCGCCGGCTTAAGACTCACTTTTTTAACCTCTACTTATCGTGATTTTATCTTTACGCTTCTAGTTTTTAGCATCGTTGACATTTGTACTGCCAGGCCGACCCGGGTTGTTGTAGGCCTGGCACTAAACACAGTTATGTAATGTAATTCCATATACATCTACTATTCTGTTACTAATGCAAATTTTCTGATATCCCGCCTAGATCTTCTTTTAAATAATTTCTTCGAATGGCCTCGTCTGCCACTTTGAGCATAATCAAAAATAACTCTGTTTTAACATAGTATATCCATCCATCCATTCATATACCGTTTATAATTTTATATGTATCAATTAAATAACTCCTGATCTGCAAACATTAGAGATATGACACTCTTGAGAAAGGCGTAAGTCCCTATTAGTATTTCGTTGTAAAACATGTTCGTATCTCGTACCGTTTCGTTGCTTCCTGCAAGCGACATTCAAAAATTCATCTTTCTAATACATACTGCTTTTAGCGTTGACTGTGTAAAGCACCGATGTTCTTAATCCTTCTGCAAAGGTAAGAATATGAAATCGGTACTCTTCCCGTTGATGGCTGGACTGTTACATTTGGTACAAGAAGGAGTGGACTAGGCGGGACCGCAGCTTACCCAGGCCCCTCCTCGATGTACGAAATGTAACAGCCCACCAATCAACGGTCAGTCTACCAATCGCCGTATTGCTGTATAGTTGTCCGTTGTTCTGCGGTTTTAGTATGCCCATTAAAGGGTTAATTTACTTGAATCGGCGCACGATAAATTTTGGTGATGACAGTGACGGTTGCCGCCAGCACAGCGTAGCGTAGCGGGGTGGTATGTTTTCAGTAGTGTCCGTGTGTGGGTGTGTTTGTCTGTTTGTTTGGATGTTTGTCAACACGATAACTGTTGAACTATTTGAGATATCATCATGATTTTTTATGGGAGCAAGTAGAAAACGTCGAAAGTGAAAATGTTCACAATTATTTAGGCTTATTACATTACTTCGTTTAAAGCAAGAGGCAATCAGCTGTATTTACTGCAACAGTCAAATAGAAACGTTTATTCATAAGCCGTTTTTGAAAACTAGAAAACCTACTCTACCAAAGGGGGTCGAGAATTATGCCTCAGCCAGATTTCAAATCTAACTTCGGCCTCTTGTGACCTTAATCTTTGACTTTCTGACCCCGAAGTTCATCATATCATGTTCTTCTTGCCCCGTGAACCACTTGTATCAATGCAGCAAAATCCGTTCATTCATTTTTAAAATATCTTGTTGACAAGTTCGGTAACGGACGGACGGACGAACGAACGAACGGACAGGTAGAAAACATGATGCGTCCGACCACTCTAGACTAACAGTAACGGAGTCGTAAAATTGCCTTCTGCGTCAGCATACATCCATAAGCGACATCGCTAGCCCTCTGGGGTTTGTACTGAGCTACCGCAGTGCATCAATGATGTTATCGCTTGTGCTTGGACTTGGCCTTGGTCTTTGCTTAAACACTAAATTATGAGTGTTTGGCCTCGAATGCTGAATGCTGAGCGACCGCAGAGAGATGGAATGGAGCGACCGTCTTCTGCGCACACTCTTTTTTCGAGCGTAAGTGACATTAAATGTGCCAGAGATGGGTCTATATCGCCTTTGTCGATATCGATACGACATCCAAAATATATGCGATATCGATAATCTCTACTGCAGCACTCTTTGGTCTACTCACATATTTCGTTATCGCAGGCAAAGCAGTCAGTGACGTCAATCATGTTCCTTAATTTCCGTTTCGGACTGTTAGATATGTAACAAGATATCACACTGCCAAATGAGATACTCAATTTTATTCACATAATTGTTTGTCTTTAAATTAAGGTGAAAAAGCCGAAAAAGTATAATACAATATCGATAAATTACCGTTTCACTTGTCACCGATACGATATCGATATAGCGAAAAACTTATATCTAAAGCGCCGATCCGATACGATACCAACAATATCGATATCGCGATATTTTCGATATATTGACGCATCTCTGAAATGTGCTGATTTGTTGTTGGCGACGTACAGTGCACGACGACGGTGGTCGACGGGCGTCGTTCGCTCATCAGCGCAGCTACTCGTGTGGCGACATCTCTCCGACAGACACCGACCGCGACGACGCTGACAGCGTCGTCGGCGACGACCAGCCGCAGATCGCGTCGACGAGCCCCGCCACCGGCGACGACCACACCGACGACCGACGACGACGACGACGAGTTACGAGCCGCGAGATATTAGTGATGGACAGCGTCGCAGCCAACGGTAAGCTATACCAGCACGTCGGCGGTAATGCGAAACTAATAGACAGTCTGATAATTGCTAAATTATAACGGGGGAGACAGTTTTGGATGTAAGCCTCACAAAAAGTAAATACTGATGTATGATGGTAATGATGATGATGATGATTAAATAAAATCCAGCTATCGCACGACAGCTAAATTCATAAATTCAACATCAGATAACTCGAAAATGGCGCACGATAGAGCTATACTTACAATGGCGGATCAATAAGAAGTCGTATATGATCTATCGAACAGCTCCGTTTTCAATTACCTCGAACGACCCTTAACCAAGATTTAAGCGTCACGCCATTATTTAACGCTGAATATACCTATCTCAGTAACGGTACGAGATACAGACGCACAGTTACAATGAACTAATAGGGACTTACGCTGTACTGGATGGTGTTGCTGTCTTCTTTTCTTCGTTAGTAAGTAAAGTAAGGTAAATAAATGTGGATTTGTATAGCGCCTCATCCCGAATACCCCGCTAATGCGCTACTGCTTCACGTATACGTCGGCGCTTATCTGCGTTAAACTAGTCTCTTAGCCAGACACTAGCCCACACTGCAAGATACGGATACGGGCTAGTGAGCCTAGTGTATTGCAAATGTTTATTCACCAATAACATGGTAGATAATAAAAATCAAAGAAAAATAACAAAAAAAACTTAACTAATAGGCATTTACACGCAAACGCAAAACTTATCTAAAAATAGATTTCGACGACGGGCAAGCTGAAAACTTGGCAGTTCAAATGGAACAGTTCTTGGCATAATTGGACGATACGAATGTTGTCTAGTTGCTGGTTTTAAATAACTTCATAAAAATCTATTGATGACAAAATCCAATGAATTTAACTGATATTTTTGCATGGGTAGGACCTCTAGACCATAAAGTAAAATTTTAATGCATTTACTTGAAATAAGCTGCAGGATAACTTCCTCAGAGGCGGAACGTCCAATTTTACCAAAGATACTGTTAGCTGCCCGATAGAAACCTCGTTTGGCGACAGTTAACGAACATTTCAAATACCTTGATTGCACAAAGTAGACTCCCTACATAACGCATTTCAGTTACCCACGGAATGTTACTCCCCGTTTTACTGCTAATATTCGCACAAGATTTATCGCATCGAGGACCAACACGAATACAACAAGATTTGCTGAAATTAATAGCCATGTTTAACCATGCAAAGCTCGCTCTCACATGCATGCAAACTGTTGACTAAGAGAGGGTGACAGTATCAAAATGTCATCAGCATATAATATCATACAACAGCCTTTAAACGAAGAACCCAATTTACTTAGGTCATCTAAATATAAGGCAAACAGAAATGGTGAGAGTACAGAGCCTTGCCGGACACCAAAGTTAATTTCAAAAGCTGACCACCACATAAAAAATTATACCATTAAACATAACTGTAACAACCGGAGAATAAATTTTCTAACAGTTTCAATAACTGGACAGGTACATGTCTTTTCATAAGTTTAATGAACATCGCATGGTGATTAACTTTGTCGAACGCTTTCGATAAGTCGACAGCCCATAGATTAACGGTGGTGCCAGCTACAACGTGACGGTCAATAAATTTACAGACAGAGTGAATGGCATGTCTACAACTAGCACCTTTCTTAAATTCAAATTGATTATCGTTGGTAGCTAGGAGAGACTGAAAACCATGAAGGAGGCAGTACTCAAAAACTTTAGATATTATGGGACTGATAGCGATCCCTCTAAAATCGTTGCATGTCATTGCCTTAGTACGAACATTACACGATGTGCCTATTAACTCCCCTAGGTGCTCATCCGCTTATCCACGGAGGGAAGACTCAGGCTAAGTAGACCTGGCTGCCTGGTTCTGTGCCGAGGTGGTTTATCCGTCCAATTAGACGGTCACCCATCCAGGCACTAACCGGGCCTGGCGTAGAGAACTACATTGATCGAGAGCAACGCGTTTCCGTTAAGCCAAACCATTATTGTCATCTTTCACGGAGAGTCGCTGACTTGGTGAATTCATTTCACAAAGGGTTAGTTTCTGTTTCGGCCTTGACTTCCTCAACTCTAACTGTTTGCAATCTTCTTTCCTTTTTGTCATATCGTTACTAAATCTACAGCTAAGTTGTGGTTACTGCTCATCGACTACGATTCGATTGCTGGGCCACCCACGACGTTTTGCGTGGAATTGACGTAATGGCAGTTGTGACTACTGTTTGGCGTATTAATTCTTCAAAAAGTCGTGATGTGGTTGAGTCCCTGTCGAATCGCAGTCAAATTCGTGGTCAAATTGAGGTTTTGTTCATCTCAACACCGAGATTAGTTTCTCTTTACATTATTTTTAAACTCCATCGGGAATATAACTACCGAGAGTAAAAATGATAATAATATCAATTTAATAACAACAATGATAATAATAATATATTTATTTATCATTCACCGTTAAAACGGCAACAGCAACAGCAGCAGAAACAACAAGAAAACGAGCAATGCAAGGCACAGCAATGTCCACAGGTTCAAATTGCGGTCGAAACGCGGTAGAAGCCACTCCTTTAGACTGCATCAGAAATGGTGGACGCCGACACTGCTGTGCATTGAGTTGGCTACATGCTGCTATGGCTGTCGTAATTTGACTTGCTATAGCCCAATTGCCGACCGTATTCCTCGATATCACCGAGGCGATACAACGTCGCCAGTGTCTGCATGGCTATTGTCAGCACGGTCTGCTAGTGGGCGTATGCAGTGTTGAGTCTTCAGCTGCTGTGGCTGACCTCAGTTCACGCAGCTGACGCGTCGCAGATCTTCTCGGATGCAGCATTTCGACGTCGGCAATGAATAATTAAGCTGTTCGTGGCGCGCCTCTCTGACTGTAGGCTACGCGTCGAATAATTTTCACCGGCGACGAAGAGTGTAGCTGATGCGCGGCGTTGAGCGTTGACCTCGGGCGTGCCTGTAGAGTGACTCTCTATCCGGCTCTGTGTACAACCTTTGTCTACTTCGACCAACACGAATCCCCGGAAGTTGACTACATCAGACGCGATCTACGTTCAAACTGTCTTGGTATTAATACGTATGTAATAACGAGCGTCGGATTTTATGAATATTTATCACAGCGAACAATTCAAACATATACGTGTTAGTACAATAAGGATGGCACGATGTTCTACTAAATACAGTTTCAACCTAGGCTGTGTTCGAGCAATGCAAGGAAGCTAGCGGACTGATTGGCATGCAAGCAAATGATCTTGTCTCACGAAGATGTGCTTCGCGTTGTCGATCTACTGAATTTCACGGAGATCTCGTCGTCGTCGCCGACCTTCTAATGTTCACAGTTCGTCGCCGCCCGGAGACGACTTTTCACATGAACGAATGTCGCGACGCGATCGTACGATGTTCTTCACCCGTCGACGGTAAGATGACGTTCGTCTGACTGCCGGCGACTTCACTTCGAGCCCTGTTCAGCACGACTTCTCTCTTCACCGTCACTCACTATATAGTCATATCTAACTGTCAGATTTATATTTACAAACTTCTTTAAAGTCTGACTTCACTAAAGGTCAATTTATCACCCAAAATGTTCTCAAAACTGAGATCACAACTTTCAACTCTTGTCAAGTTCCACTTCAAGTTCACTTTGACTCATCTAATTGGTCCATGCAATGACGTCATCGATCAACTTCGACGCTGATTTAATTGACGCAGGCTGGCTATAATTACAATGTGTTAATATACATATCTCCTTTAATTGCTGGCACTAATAGGAAGGCCTATTTGTTGCATGCTAGCTTTGCGTTGAAGGACAGTCACTGCCCGTGATCCGTTTTACGGCCACCAGAGTTGCCGTTGTGTGCTTATCGTTCAGTATTTAAATATGAACGGTCGTCAATCGCATATTAATTCGTCCATCCATCTTCAGTTTATCAATAATGAATGGACGATCGAATGCCTGGCTGTCACTGCGCCCCGCCCCTGATTGCAGGATGCTGTTATGTGGCGAATTTGACGACAAGATCCCAATATTATTATTATTATTAATATTAATATTATTATTATTTCTATTTCACAGTTTCGTAACGACAGTTGTGACCGTTTTCCCGCGCTGTTGTTATGGTAGCAGACACAGACGACCAGAAACATACACCTCGTCCGGGTCGGCTATCGCTAAGCGAGGTAAATATAATAATAGAATATGCGTACATAAGCTGTATCGGTGATTTATTGTCACTGGTGATATATTGTCATATTGTCCGCTGTCGCTGTGTCCAATTGTTATATAATTAATCGATCACTTTTTCTGTTGTGCGTCGGGATGTGACGTAGCTATCGTAGACGGCCGTAGTGCCTGCCGCCTCGATCCACGCACGTGGCACCGTAGCCACGCCGCCGCGTCAGGGACCACCCACGCCGACCGACGCCGACGGGACTGGGTCGACCGCAAGCAGAAAAGCAAGTCGTTCGACTTCTGCTGGCAGTCTGGTATGTGGTCGCCGATCGATCGACCGGCTGTCGACGTGGTGGGTCCGTCATCGCGCCAGTCGATAGCGCCGCCGCCGCCGTCGTCAACAGTGCCCCCGGTGACTGCCGTCGTGACGGCGGCCGGGCCTGTTGTTCCGCCGCCGGCGACGACAGAGCGCGTGGCCGATGACTGTCGTAGAACGTCACCACGTCTCAAGCTGCCGCCGATGTTCCACATGGACAGCGGGTCATCGTTCGAATCTTACGAGCCGGGAGAGGGACTACTGCAACATCAGCTGCTGCAGGTATCCGACCGTTAATTAACCCTTCAATGGGCATGTATCGAAATCGAATAACATGAATAACATCCAGGAACTATTTTGCAAGACAGCTATTCAAGACATGTATTAGCCAATTTAGTTGTGAACTAATCTATAATTTCAATGTTCAGTTGCGTTTTGACAACTGTCTTCATAAAGATTAAACTGAAGTGAAGTGAAGTTGGTACACTGGCTATTGATTGGTGGGCTGTTATTTTGGTACAGCGAGGAGGGCACTGGGTGGGGCCGCAGCCCGCCAATGCTCCTCCTTGCTGTACGAATTAAAACGTAACAGCCCACCTAGTGTACTAATCACCGTGCTGTTGAATGGTCCGTTGCTCTGCGGTTTTAATTATTATTATTAAGAATGAATGTCATAGCAACATCATAGTCGATAGACTTCAAGGTTGCGGCCACGGCAAAAAGCTGCAGGGGAAGTAAAAGTGAGTCACGCAGCAGTAAAGTCGTTCGACAGGCGCGGTGTCAGTTTTAAGAACGCTCGAACAGTTCAGTTTTCAGGCGGCGTCGAAAAATGTCCATTAAAGGGTTAACTAACTGCAAGATGGATTGACTTAATGTAATGATTACATCATCACGACAAAACAAACTAGACTGTGGTCAGGGAGCACAAACCTCCGCCAAGGCGTCTAACTTCAACCAAAAGTGATCCGATATTTGAATCCAGATTTTCAGATTAATCCAGATTCCGATACGGATGTCTTGTCTGCTGCATCGCTGCGAAAATGTGGATTCATTATCTTGTTGGCGTTAGTCATCGCCAAGTGTCGTGAAAATCAGCCGGTGAGTGTATGAGAAATCCTACTAAATCTTTAAAGAAACAATTCCGCTACGGTCAGGAAAGTGGAAAGTGATCCTGAATCCGTATCCGGGACCGGATCACCTTGCAATTGATAAGCTCAAGTTTCAATGAAATCGGCTGATTACTTTTGCAGTAATTCTGCACACAGACAGAATGACAGACAAACCGATCTGATCGCATAACCTCCTCCTGACCGGAGGTAATTACGTGTTCACAAATCTAATTACCTCGCCGCGACGACAACGGTTACCGGCGAGACATTGCGTCATTTCACTGTCTCGATTAATCTTTCGCCTAGACTACTTTCGCCGAGTCCTAAATCCGGACTGAGACCAAAGATAAGCCAAAAAGTGAAGTCGTTTTTTTTCGTTTGGTCTCCGGTAATTGCTCAGCTTTTTGCTAAGACCAAACTTCGGACTGAGCGATCGCTGTGTCCAAAGCTAATTAACTCGCCGCTTGATTTTGAACGCATAATCAGTTAGATATTAAGTTTTGATGAGCGAAAATCACTTCACTTTTTCGCTAATTCAAAGAAATACGGCGAAATCAGCGACGAGTCGCCGATGACGTCAGTGATGACGCGCTGCGGCGATTGGTTAATCTCAACACCGGACTAAGACCAAAGTTGAGCCGTTTGGTTTCAGTTTTCGGTCTCAGCGAAAGACTGATCCAAAAAGTGAAATGACCCATTGTTTCGATCGTCATCGTCATCATCATTTTCTTTAATAATAAGTTGACAAGCGCAACCAGTACACAATATAGACAGTGAACAATATGTGAAAATCTTTATTCACCAGAAATGGTAGCAATAAAAAAGAAAAGAAAAAAGAAACGAAAACTTAACTAAGTTAACTAAGAATACATAATTAGGCAAACAAGATTGCAACAGACATCAACATAGCCTAACAGTG
>Ga0209339_1001011_pt1 | contig 11374 bp, 10 predicted proteins | sample OlaalgELextract3_FD_187376 | JGI IMG/M metagenome (GOLD analysis project Ga0209339, IMG submission 187376) | Olavius algarvensis symbiont microbial communities from Tuscany, Italy - Type A ELBA extract 3 (SPAdes) (version 2) | ecosystem: Host-associated > Annelida > Digestive system >...
TTTTCCTAAGAAAATCTTAGGAAATCTTAACTTGCTGACTTAAGAAAAACTTAGGACATATTTACGACAAACTTATGAAAAACTTAAGAATATCTTAAGATTTTTCGAAAATCGGGCCCCAGATGAGATACCATAGATCCAAGCTCATCGCTGACAGATATATCACCCCGAATGAGTCGAAGTCACACTTTTAAATCTTCACAGACAAAACAAAGTTACGCTGAAAATCGACACTGAGATGAGTTGATTTTTTGGTATTTATGAATTTTACAGCAGACTTCTAAAATTCGGCAGGAGAACTGTTCGCGTCAAGGTAACGGCGTGACCCGCACCGAAAAACATATATGAAGAAGTAGAACAGTTGTAGAGAACGTCCAGATTTTAAGATAAAATCAAAGGTGGCAGTCAAGATGTCATAACTATGTCTCTTGGATATACCATCCTGACTTCCTGGAGTGAGCAGTAAAGATGTTGTCAGTCGCAGGCATTTACTTCCTTCACACTTCGCCAAGATCTCTTTCACAGATTCTAACAATTCATCTCTTATTCCATTATACTTTGGACATGTTAAGAAGTAAAGTAAGTAAGTCAGTAATAAGTAGCCTTTAATTCACTGATGTCAGTCGCACCAGTGTGACATGTAAAACAATGCAATGAGTCAATGAACAGCAGACGAATAACACAATGAGATGAGCAATGTGAATGGATTCTAAACCAGAGATAAAAACTTTAAGATAAAAAAACATACAATAACGTAATGACACATACTTGGCAAAAACGTAAAAAAAGCAAAAAAACGTATATACAAGTTAAGTAATACGAGAAAAAGCTGGAGCTATTAAATGGTATTGAAAAGACATCTGTTAATGAAGGAATTTTTGAACTGGGTGGTTTCTATGTGAGCAAGTGTGTAGTTGTGACCTCTTGGTCTGAGCTGCATTGTGTTGCTGCGTGTTTCAGGGAGGAGGTAGTATAGAAGTGATCTGGATATTTGAATAAGCGAAAAAGACGAGTCATGTTTTGACTATTAAAATTTCTATATCAAACAACTGATTAACCAAATGCCGGCAGAGTGCTTTACGAAAAAGCTTGTTAATTCGGTTTTTATCAGCAACAGTGATATGTCCAGCGAATGTTGGGGGAGCGTATGTTATTTTTGAGACTACGAGGGCCTGAAAAATTACATCAAGGGCGGGACCTGACAGGTTCTGGTATTTCAGTTGAGACAGAAGAAACAAACGCTGATTGCATTGAGAAAGTAGTGGTACTCGTCATCGATGCTCTGGCCACATTCACACACTCCTGACTGGACCAAACCCATACGATACTGATGAGCATTTAGAGCCGTATCTATTACCGAATCAGAACCCCGTTGACTTCCATCCTCTATGACGCCGCTCTCACTGACTATGTCAAGCTGCGATACAATAACACTGTCAAGAAATTCAGAAAGTTGAGTTGCATGTTCCGGTGTGATAGTGACATTGTTAATCGAGCGCTTGCCTGGTGCTTTACGTATGATATAGGAGTAAACTTGTCTGACTTCAGTGAAGATGCTTCAAGCAACTTTCTGAGAACTGAGTGCTGTGGTTTACGCATTAATCGTACATACGGTACTCAAGTGTACAGAGCTGCTGGATACGTGGCCTGATTAGTGTGACGTTGGCGATGACGTCGACAGCGTCTGCAGAAGCATGCATTTTAGCACCCAGTATTGACCTCAGACATCAACTTTGCACCTATTCTAATCGTCATATGATTCTGTCAGTGGTGCAAGCCCATGCTGGAATTGTGATCTCAAGATGTGGTTGCACAAGTCATTTGTGCAGCGTTGTCCCTGTCGCCGGCATTAGCCATTGCCTCCCACCTATAAATCTGTTGATCTTAGAGAAGGCTTTGGTCGCCTTGCTAGCAGCGTACTCAGCTTGTGCATGAAAATTCAGTTTTTTGTCCAACCAAACTCCTAAATATTTGAAGGCTGAGACATGTTCTATTGCATTCCCAAACAAGGACACATTCAAGGTAACCTAATTACCACCGAAAAGCATTACCTTTGTCTTTGATGTATTCAAAGACATGTCCCAGTTGGCAGCCCATTCAGCCATCTGGTCCAAGGCATCTTGCAAGAAGAACTGAACTGAGCTAACATCATCTGCAACAGTAGTACTCTCTATGTCATCTGTAAATTTAAACTGAATACGCTGCAGCGTGTCATGAACATACATTATGAAGAGCAGGGCGCCTAGAACAGTGCCTGCAGATGTTCCACGTTCAGAGGCGATCCAGTCTCCAACGAAGTCATTTGCTATCTTTATACATGCTTGTCGACCTGGTAAAAAACTCGTCAGGTAAAGAAGTAATCTGCCAGAAATGCAGAGATGGTGCTTCAGTTTAATTAGCAACTTGAATCTATTTACTGATCCGAATGCATCGGTAAAGTCAAAAAACAGCACACCTGTAACCTTACCTTCTAACATGTTCGTTTTCACTTGCTCAACCAATGAAATATTGTGACACAAGGTTTTTAAAGCCGCGACAGAGGAGAAGGAAACAGTTGGTCCCATCATAATTATTAGGAGGCCGACAATATGCAGATATGCGGATGTTTCAACGTGTAAAATGCATTCATAAAGCGAAAATTTGAAAACTGGCACTGACCAGTACTTCTGACCCTAACTGACCCATGAGGCGGGGTCCTTAACCTAATCGATCCAGGAGCGTCTTTAGCCTCCACATCAACATCCGCATATTACACATTCAAACATCCGCACATCCACTCCGCATTTTACCATAAGCCCAGTTAGAAAGGATTATTTTGGTGTAGCACAAAGACTTAATAATTTGTAGTTTATTTTAGTGTTAGTCGACAAACAGGAGGTACCTGTGTAAGTAAACTATAATAATCAACTTTTGTGGAGTTGGCCACTTATACACTGTGTTCAGATAAAAAAACATCCATTTTTGTTTTCTTGCATAAGTCTTAGAAAAAGTAACCAATAATGGAAATTTTAGACAAAATAGCTAATGAAATACTGATTCTAACAGCATAAAAGTAATTTGTTCTTCTTAAATGTTCTTTGCTAGCAGTGATGTAAACTGGATGTTAGTAAAACTGTCGCTACAGCAATAAGATTTACCGTTGGAGATCGCATTATTATTAAATGCTTGTGAATAAATAAAAAATATGAAGCAAACCACTTTATGAAGATGTTTCCTGACAGAGAACAGAGTTTTAATGAGTTAAAACATTTAATGGAGAAAGTGACAGCAGTGGTATCACTGACTCGTGTTTGGATTGTACACGGTCGACCACACAATGCCCACCCCACTGCAGAGATCAACAAAGTTAAATATCTCGCACTGTTATTTTTGGTCAGTATTTTTATCTCGTCAAGACTTCATCTTCTGTCAAAAAACATCTTGACCAAGCATTTTTTCTACGTATATTTTAATGAGATGTTTATCGTCGATAGTAAGTCTCATTGCTGTAATGACACTTTTACTGACGTCCGGTTTACATCGCTGCTAGCAAATTGGTTACTTTTTCTAAGAGTTATGCAAGAAAACAAGAGTGGATGTTTTTTTTCTGAACACAGTGTAGAATGTGGCATACAGCAAACATGTGAAATATAGAATTTCAACGCAGAAAGAAATATGCAGAATGAAAGTGTGTCACCAGGTTTGATTCCAACTTCCTCTGCAGTTCACTACTGAATGCAACAGTGAGAGAATTATTACAGCTGATCTACATACACTCACTAATAATAATCATAAAAATAAAAGTGGCATTTGCAGTCCATCATGTGTATATGTAAATACATTGCTGGTAAGGTGGGTTTTTGCGTTGCCGCTATCTGTACGGGTATTCGTAATAGTAACGAGAACATCAGAGATCACCACCTGCATGCCGCAGTGCATTGGAGTGCAACCATCTTCGAACGCATCCAATCTTTGACCATAATCTTGCTCCAATAAAAGTTTCATGATGATATCTCAAATGGTGAAAGAGTTATTGTGTTGACCAACAAACACACCCACAAACTGACACTGTTGAAAACAACACACTTTGCTATGCTATCACTACACTGGTGATAATCATATGTCTATTAGTATATGTCTATTCACAATATAGTTCTGTAAGACCATCTCCTTGTCCTAGTCCTAATTATTTGCATTAATTGCTTTGCATAATTTTTTTAAAACTATGATAATTATGAAAAAAAATTATTATGTGCTGTTTTGTATGTGTGATGCATTTTGTTAGATCACATGCAACATTTAGTTAGGCTGGACCGTAACTCTGACCCGACAAAAGCCAACAATTTTTTTGTTGAAAAGGTGCTGGAAAGCGATAATCCTGGATGGTTCGGTGAATTTATTGCAGCTTTACAGAATGCTGGTACGTGTGTTGTTTGTGTTTAACACGCACGTGTTATCGCTGATAAGCATTTCATATGATGGATAAGAGATCGATGTGGCTGCTGTGTGGCATATTCATTAAAAATATAAATATGTCTAGTGACTCTGCATGTAGTGGTTTCTGTCAAGTTCTGTGAACTTTTTGGAACATGAATTATTGTCGATGACTGGTTAATGCTTTGTATTACTCTAAGTATAGTCCCTAGTAATAGTTTTCATTTCCCACAACAGTCAGCTTGTTTCTGCATAAAATCTAACATGGAGAAACTATGCTTCTAAGCCGGTGCAAGTAGCCAGTTGACTGTTTTAGCCATTCAGCACAATCTGTGACAGAATTGCTTTCTACTCATAAATGTGTTACTATAAACCATTTTTCACATTTGGTAAATAAAATAATTGATTGATGGTATATAGGCTGCACACTTTTCATTACAGGTGCTTGGCTGTTGTGATCCATATAAATGTAAATATTGCATTACATTATTTCTATGTGCCAAACTTGTGATATACATGTACTTGTGGATGGTATTACAGTAAATACCGGTATACTGTGTCTAAAAAAACCGGACCGCTCCGAATAATATAACAATGCACAATGTTTAGTACGTGTAGTTATTTTTGGTAGAAAGAGACCTTAGACGTGTTCCGTAGGCAAGCGGCTTGCAAGCGCCAGCAAGCAAAATTGTTCCGCTGACACTGCTTGGCAAGCCGTTCTGTAGCCGTGCTTGCTGTGTGCTTGCTAGTATGCAAGCCAAGCTAGCAGGCCGCTTGCCTACGGAACATGCCTCTTATTCAATTCTCAGTTGATATCATAAAACAGTTTTTAAATTGGCTTAGAACCAGCTGTGTGGTTGCCGTAGCAACAGTAGTGACTTGACACACCTGAACAGCGAATTTCTGGGCTGACTGTGAACAGCGTGTTATCAACAGGGCAATAAATGAGTGGGAAAACAATTGTGGGCCTGTGTCAAGGCGAAAGACTGCTCTTCGAACTCTGTTGTAACTTTTTACATCGCACGTTGTTCTGATAGAAACACTTTATGTAAAAATTTAACTTTCTGTTCATAAGAAGCATCAACTGTGAAATGATGCATCCTTTAGGAATGCTATGGTAACCACTTCAGCTGGTACAGTGCTGTAAAACACTGTCTTCTAATATTGAGGTTTAATTAAGAATACCGAACACAGATTTTGTGAAATTTTATTCAGATTAAAGAACGTTTTATCAAGTTATGCCAAAATTTTGTATTTCTAGCAGTCCGGTTTTTATCGCGTCAGCATACTGACGCGCGATATTGATATAGCAATTCTGTCCGTCTGTCCGTCTGTCTGTCTGTCCATCCGTGACATTCCGCTATCAGATGAAAACGGCTTAACATATCGTCACCGTTTTTTCACCATACGGTGCCCAATCATTCTAGTTTTACCATCATCAAACATCTTCACGAAATTCCGACGGGGTCACCCCCTGCGGGAGTGCTAAATACAGGTGGAGTATAAAAATTTCGCGATTTTCTACCAATAAGTCGTTATATCTCGCAAACGATACAAGATATCGCCATAGTTACTATGGAAGGCGAATAGGAACTAGTATGTGATATATCAAATGCCATTTCCAATGACCTTGAAAGAACCCTGACCCCGTTTTCAAGGTCACACCACGCTTTGATGCTAAATATCTCACAAAGGGCTACAGATACGGTCATGGTTACTATAGAAGGTGAATAGGAAACCGTACCCAAGCTTTTGAATGGCACCAGTTTCAATGACCTTGAGTGACCTCTAAGCCAGATTTCAAGATCACGGGTTTATTCAACGTCAAACAACTCGCACATAGTACAAGACATAACTATAGTTACAATGGCGGACTAGAAAGTCATACATTGTTTATCCAACTGCGCCATTTTCAATGACCTTGAAGGACCCCAAACCCAGATTTCAAGGTCAGGCCATTCTTTGACGCTGAATATCTCCAAAATGGCTGCAGATACGGAAGGCAAATAGGAAACCGTACCCACGTTTTCAAATGGTACCACTTTCAATGATCTTGAGTGACCTCTAACCCACATTTCAAGGTCACGATAATATTTAACGTCAAATAACTCAACTAATAGTAAGTCATGTATGATCTGTCCAGTGGTTCCGTTTCCAGTGACCTTGAGTGACCCTTAATCTAGATTTCAAGGTCACGATGTAATATTTAGGCCTATGAATCCCCTCGACGTATTGTGTGCGCAGCTGACGCATGATCTGTTTGCGATAGCTAAGTTCTTGTTTGTGACACACTCTGTCAAGTGGCTACTGTTGTTATGGAACCTGCGCAGCTGGTTCTAAGCCAATTTAAAAACTTTTTAACATAGTCAGTTGAGAATTGAATAAGGTCTATCCCTACCAAAAATAATTAGTAAATTTTGTGAATTGGTGAAGTTATGTCATATTAATCTTAGCAGTCCGGTTTTTTTTGAGACACACTGTATATAAGGAAACATGTTTATAATTCTTGCATTGTGTATCTTGTCAGTTATTGCATCACTGTGTATGTATTTTATATATTTTTGTGTTGTGTTTGTTGTCAAGAATATCACAAGCTCGCAGACCGACTGCTGCTTAAGGATGTGAAAGATGATGAACATTTCATTCGGCTGATGAATTGCCATCTGCCAGTACTGGCTGATGTTATTCCAAGTGACATTATGCTATATCTGCTATCAAAAAATGTGATCAAGTTAGCGGATTTTGTCGTTTTTTGCTTTTGCTGCTGTGGCTTCTGTTTATTTCACGAGTAATTATTATTATTATTATTATTTTTATTTATTTATTAATTTTTTAATTATTTAATTTTTTTTAATGCCCTAGGAAGTAAAAATTATTTAATTATTATTATTATTAGTATTATATGAGTGGCATGTCGTTAAAAACTATCTGCATACAGCGCTTCTGATTCGCTTGGCGACTCGGCACTATACAAATTTGAGTAGTAGTAGTAGTAGCAGCAGCAGCAGCAGCAGCAGCAGTAGTAATAGTGGTGCTAGGTTCATGAGACGGTTGTGCAGTTAGTAGTTGAAATAGTGTATCAGTTAGCACAAGTGGGAGCCGTAATTACAGCATAGAAATGAATAAATAGCTTGGTTGTGGCTGCCAGATTATCGTACTGGCTTGAAGTGGATTTGCATAGTGATATATTAATGCTATGGAAGTGAAGTGAGTGGTGGAGTCATAAAAAATTCATGAAGTTTAATTTCAACTGCCATATCGCTCGTTTCCACTTTTGAATGATCAACTGCTGCTGCGCCATTTCTTGTTGATTATTTTTTGTGTTAAAATTTGCTGATTAAGTGAATAAGTCAGTGCTGTGTGTTGATTAATGTGCTCTGCTCGAAGTGGGATGTTATGGGCCGGCATGGCGTATTGGCACTTCTTTGGCCAGCTTTAAACTATACTGCCACTTCTTTCTGACGACTGCCATACATAGAAACAGTTTTGTTGCCGCCAAACGTGTTAATAATAATAATAATAATAATAATCAGATTTGTATAGCACCGTAAGGCCGTAGCTTCAGAGGCGCTGGAAGGCTCAAAATATCACACACACAAAAGTTCAGATTGTTGATAGTTACTGGTGAGACATGTGACAGCAAACCGTGCAGTCAATTTGTGACACTATCACACTGATGGCCATGTTGGTACGAAAAGCTAGAATGGCATGGCTACCCGATGGTGAAAAAGTTTTCATTTTTTCTTGCAACAGTTGGTTCTGTTACGTACGAGGTGATGCGATTTTATCGAGTTACATTTGTGCATTTTAGCTGATGATGTGACAGTAACACGTGGCTGATATGGTTCTGTCTGTTAACTGTGTATAGCAAGATGGACATGGAGGAGATAGAACGCTTGGAACGGAATGTGTCGCCTTCAATTGCCATGATGGAGTTGATCAGTCGTCTTCCACGACACGTCGAGAACTGGTTTTCAGAATTCGTCATTGTGCTGAAGCGCCATCAGTACAGAGAAGCTTTAGAGGCACTGGAGCCGATGCTGATGTCTGCCAGTGAGCTATCCTGTTACTCAGCTCTGTCCGAGTGTTGATGATGGTGGTGGTGGTGGTGGTGATGATGGTGGTGGTGATGGTGGTGGTGGTGGTGGTGGAGGTGGTGGTGGTGGTGATGGTGGTGGTAGTGGAGGTGGTAGTGGAGGTGGTGATGATGGTGGTGGTGGTGGTGCTGATGATGATGATAGTGGTGATGGTGATGATGATGGTGGTGGTGGTGATGATGATGAAGAAATGATATCGCTGGTTAGAACGTCGTGAGTTGTGACATGCTGCTAATGATAATGATGATGATGGTGGTGGTGGTGGTGCTGGTGGTGGTAACTGATAGCGTGACGTCGTAGCTTACAGCATCTACTGAAATATACAGTGAATGATATTGGTCTTAAAGTTGAAAATGCAAAAAACACGACTAAAGCTGTGCCATTACATGTACTACACTGTGTCCCAAAAAAGTAGTACACCAAACTCATTGTGATAACTTTGTCAATTCTTAATAGCTTTTCAAAATTCTTTCACTGCTGGAAAGCCAGGTAAATTTCCAACAAAACCCGTATAATACTTTCCACCATACCTTCAGTATGTTGCCACACTACCTTGCAAAAGTTAGAAGTTCGAGTTTTGGCATATCTGGAAGAAAATGCAGACGAAAACGTAACATACTTTGATTTTTGAACACACACCCAATCTTAATGCATTTAACTTACTTACTTATTTGTTGTTTCAATTTCCGGTTTCTGTTAAATATTCTTTGTAAATAGCAGATGATTTCATCTAACAAAGTGTTGTGAACTGAAGCAGCGTTTTCTGCATGTTTGGCACGGCATTGACAATGCAATTGACGAGTGGCATGGACGTCTTCGCGCATGTGTGCGGGCAAAAGGCGGACACTTCAAGCAACTATTGTGACAATATTCAGCCATATGACAAGAGACATTTCTGTTTTTGTAAAATGTGACACGATTTTTAAATTGTTTATTTGGAAATTACCACAAATTTATACTTCTAAATTTAGCAAGATAGTGCGGCAACATACTGAAAGTGTGGTGGAAAGTGCTACATGTGTTTTGTTGGAAATTTACTTGGCTTTCCAGTGGTGAAAGAATTTTGAAAATCCGTTAAGAATTGACAATGTTATGAGTTTGGTGTACTACTTTTTTTGGGAAACAGTGTAGTTTAGGGGGTCAATTATAGCGTACGGTTGATGCAGCAGTTACGGTGATGAACTTCCCTCACGTGATCGGGGTTTGATTCCTGTGAAATGAATGGCATTTGGCATATTAGCAGCAGAGCATCGGCAAGGTCCAGCATCTTAGCTGCACACATTTGAGCCCTCAAGCACAGTGTTAGAAGGCACTATTTTTCGTGTAACAGTTATTGGAAGAAATGGTTTATAGTAGTATTTATTGTTTGGGAAAAATACGTTGTTGCAGCATCAGATGGAAGCATTAATGCAGTGATTGATAAAATGAGTGCAATTAACGGTGAGCAGTGTTGTATCTCTTGATAACAGCTTCATTCTGCAGTCACATTTAACTTTATGCTGTTGTTACATTGTGTCATTTGTAAGCACTTACCGGCAAATTATTTTCACTTGCGATCTGTTTAAGAGTTAAATTCTAAATATAGAATCATACTGATGACACAAATTTTGTGTTAGTTAGCAATATTTGTTTCAAAATGATAAAAATGTGAGAAGGACTTAATGAAGTAATGTAACGAAAATTTATGGCAAAAGTCACTCGTCACTGTGTGTTATTATAGACATCTTTATTCACCACGAATGGTAGTAATTAAAAAAAAAACAAGTAAGCAAAAAAAAACAAGTGTGATATGTAAAGTGCGATAATGTGCAATATAACAAACCTAACATTAACTGAACGTACTGTACAGGACGAAGTATACATAAAATTACTGAACTGAAGCTCAAATTTCTGGACACGTGCATGTGGCCCATAATGTGCTGCGTAAAGCAAAACCGAAGTATTCCTGACAACAACTGACAGTTTCGATATTACTAGTCCTAAATAATTTCATGAAAAATCTGTTTATTACGAAATCAAGGGAGTGCAGATCTGACTTCTTTAAAGGACATGCTTCTAAACTGTATAAGAGGACTGGGATACATGGTGCCTCAGAGAAAATCCCCTTACAGTTTTTTGTCAGTATATCCATTCAGCACTTTGTGAACAGTGAATAGTGCAGTAAAACTTGTGGACAGATTTGGATGCTGTTGATCACAAGACGTCATCTGGCGTTGCTGAGAAGTGTGCTGTCGCTGTGACTGCATGTCCAATGGATGCCAACATTAATTTTGTCACTAATTCTGGTAAATATTTTTTTTTCAAATTCTTTTTTTGGTGTCTGCTTCTTGACATCAGTTATGTACTACTGATGTCAGCAGTTCTGAAATGAAGAATATTGCAGTGAGATTTCCTCGGAAAACTCCAGTTGGATTAAAAGAGTAATAGTAAGTAAGAAAGTAAGTAAAAAGTCGATTTATATAGCGCATCGTGGTGAAACCTGTAATGTACTGAATGCACCAGTACGTTGCAAACAGAAATGTCTCCAGAGACTGTGTGAAACTGTTCCCGCCAATAACTGGATCCCACAATACTCATATACAGATGTAGCAAAGAGTCTGGATTCTAGAACCAGTACAGGTATTCATTCATTTATTCATTTATTGATAATGGAAGGACCCGAAGGCCACCAGCACTGATCTTCTTCTTCTGTGCATGTCATGAATCATAACTGGTCAGCCACGAAACAGCGTCTTCATCTGCAGAGTGTAGCCGAGATAAGCCGCCATTCAGTTTTGTCAGGGGACAGGATTCGACAATGTGAGACATCGTCTGGGTCTCGCCACAAGGACACAGATCAGTGTCTGTAAGTCGCCATTTTCTTC
>Ga0209339_1001012_pt1 | contig 11374 bp, 8 predicted proteins | sample OlaalgELextract3_FD_187376 | JGI IMG/M metagenome (GOLD analysis project Ga0209339, IMG submission 187376) | Olavius algarvensis symbiont microbial communities from Tuscany, Italy - Type A ELBA extract 3 (SPAdes) (version 2) | ecosystem: Host-associated > Annelida > Digestive system >...
TTTGACGATTTTCTCCACCAGCTTGTCAGTGGCAGCCTTCCTTCGTAGGGCTGGCGGTTCAATGTTGGAGAGCACTGGAAGCCATGGGAGAGGTGTATTATTGATTGTACACGACAGATATCTGAGGATGTTGGACAGTTGTTTGTCAGTGAAATACTGATAAAATGTTGTTGTTGATTAAAGAGTAGAACATTAATTGCCACTGCACTTAACAGGGTTGAGGCATAAAAGTTTGTGTTTGATGTTATTCTAGTGGTTACGGTCCGACTACAACACGCTCGTTGATGTGCTTGAACCGGTCATCGACGTGAAAATGAAAGAGAAACTTGCGACCGTTCTCGTTGCTGTGTTTCACAAAGAAGGTTTAGTTCACAGCTTTTTGACGGACATCCTCGTTACCGAAATCAACAAACTAGGTACGTCTGTCTTTGGCAGTTTATTTTTGTTCGTTATTAAATAGCTACATTTTTATTAGCTCCATTGCTGGCTTGCAGCCAGTCGAGCTTACTGTATGGGTGACTGACTGATGTCTGGATCGATTGATGTCATTAGACTTTTTTTCAAATCGCTACTCCTCCTACAGTTTTTGTCCAATTCTTACGAAAGTTGGCACACACAATCTGTGTGCCAGTAGCCCAGTACGAAAAAACCGTTGAACAGATTTTTGCAATTTTGCTTTAAAAATTTTTGGAGAATTTTAAAAATTTTATGTCAGCAGCAAAGCGGTCTAGGCCGATAGGCCTCCTCTAGTTTGTTACTCATAGCTACAGTGATAGCCTGTGAGTTTTTAATATTGACTTTGTTACAGTGTTTATTACTGTTGCAACATTAACAGAAACGGTTGCGGCTGTTGTCATGAAACTTGCAGTATAGATAGGCAACAGCTCTTGGATCGTGCCAGTAAATTGGGCAAGTAGCAACACCCTGCAGTATGACATGGGTGAGGTGTGCTCTGCCCAGGACTGCTTTTTAATTCTTATTTTAATTAAAAGTTTGCTGCAGTAGTTTAGTGACAGTTTGTGGACAGAAAGTGAACTGGTAAGAAAGACATAGAGATCGTTCCGTTTATATTATTGTTCTGCATTATGTGAATTTTCTACATGAAAAATGTAAGTACAATATAGACTCATTGGCTTGCTTGCTCATTGTGTAGTTATTGTAATTTGTGTTATCATATCTTGTGTTATCGTTATGTATGGATTGTGAAATAGAGGCTGTTGTAACATAATGGCATGCCATACATAACATAGGGAGTAGGTAGTTGAAAAAGCCTGCATTTAAATAAGGAAGGCATACATGGCATCTTTATTTGGGCACATCTCACAAATGGATGAGCGTGCTGATGCCAAACAGGTCTCCCCACTGGAAGAATGAGAGCAACCACCTGGTCATCCTTGGATTACTTGGATGAAGATATAGTCGTAGATGACCTCTCAGCCCACAAGCTCACATTGACTGAAGCAGTCAGCATGGCTCAGATCTGCCCGCTGTGGAGGCTGCTGGCTACGAGTGATGCTGTGCAGCCCTGTGGTGCATGCCAAACATGTTGCTGGTGATAGACTGTTTAGTAGTCGCAGTAAGTAACTGATTTCTGTGCGACATCAGCTGGGTTCATGAGTGAGCACTAATGAGTTTCTTCTTGTTTTGTTGCTAATGTTCTGTATTGTGTTCTGCAGATAATGATACTCTGGCGTTGCGTGGAAACAGCATTGCAACAAAAGCTGTCGAATCTTACATGAAGTTAGTTGGGCACAAGGTACAGACATTTACTGTTTCCTGACAGCTCTGTGTATGTGTTTTATGTATAATAAGGCTTATGCACTGCTTATGCCAACAGTTGCATTAGGTATGGTTGCGTTAGATATGTTGCTATTTGTGCTGCAGTATCTGCACGACACGTTGGACAGCACGATCAAGATGTTACTGGATCCAAACATCGACTGTGAAGTGGATCCGATGAAGATTCAGTGTCAGGACAACTTGGCTGCAAATCAGCAGTCTCTGCTGCATTTTGTGCAGTTGGTGTGGTACAGAATTGCCAATACACAGCATCACTTTCCGCCGTACGTCACAGTTGTTGTGATAATATCTCTGTGTTACACTGGTCATTTGTGTCATTTGCTCAGTTTGTGCTGGTGTTGTTATCCACGCCGATGGTAGTCGAGCTTGGAGTATGGTTTTCATTGCTGTCTGTTAGTTGGTATGTCTGTCTGTTCGAACTTTGTAGACAAAATGGCTGAAGATATTTTGACCAAACTTGTTGGGTAGTTACTACTTGGCTACCTTTACTTCTCCATTTATTTTGCAGGTAAAGGTCAAGGCACAAGGTCAAAAAGGTCAATGTGGGTCTGTAGGGTGCCATGTAATTATCGTTGTTGTCATTACAATTATTGTAAAACATGGATTGAAATGACACTGTCATTAAAGTTGGAGGGGCACTGAACAAAAACTGCAGGAACTCTGTGGGTTATATGCAATGAGTGCTTCATGAAACGTGACGTTTTTCAGTTCGTTTTTCATTTGTCAGCATGTACAACTGCTATCAACTAACTCGGTGTTTATTCAAAACTCCATGTGGATGAGTTTTTCCCTTGGTTGATCGCACTGCGGTCTGTATAAGCTACGTGTATCAACTTTATAAACGTGTACAAATTGTAGGGAACTGAAATGCGTGTTCTCGGCATTAAGGCAACGTTGTCACAATCAGAGAAGTCAAGATGTCTGTGATCAACTCGTGAGCTCGTGTGTTTTCCTTCGGTTTATATGTCCTGCGATTCTTTCCCCGACACTGTTTGGATTCACGCAAGAGCTCCCAGTCGAAAAGGCGTCACGGAATACAACACTTGTCGCTAAAACTGTACAGAGTCTCGCAAACTTCTCCAGGTAAACTGGACCAATACGCGTCAAAATTTTGTTTGTTGTGTAATTAAGATAGTGGTTCTGTGATACGTAGCTGATAGCTGCTACACCATGCTGATGCCTAACCAGTTACTTTCCTTTCTAGATCTTCTGTGCTCACCACATAAAATTTACCATAGTGACATTTAACAAGAATCGTATTCGACATAATCTTACTCTGGTGATTCGGGTTCCAGGGGCGTAGCCAGGGGGGATTGGTGCATTTCTCCCCCCCGTCGTCGTACGGGTAAAATTTTTTAAAAGCAGTAGATTTGGATCTGTTACTACTGGCTGTGACACTCTACTGAAATTCTGGTCTGCATGGTTTACTGCATGAGTATGAACTGCATGCAGTGATATGATAGTGCAATACGGTATAGAGTGCATCAAAACCAGTTCCTAGTCATTTTAGTTCATTTACGCTGTTTTGTTGTGATCTGTTTGACTTCTTTCTTTGTTGTCAACACGGTTCTGTGTTTTCTAGTCTGTATTCTGAGTGTATGTCTGTCTACAGAAGAAGTGTCAGTAACTGTGTTAGTTTTCCTTGTGTTGTATATTTTTGCTTATTTTCTCCGTTAAAAGACCGTTATGTATTCAGTATATGTCTCCAGCTTCTTGGGGCTTCGCCCCAGACCCTCACTTGGACCCCGCTGGGGGACTTCTCCCCCACCCCCTTTAGCATATTTCTGGCCATGCCCCTGTCGGGTTCATCAGAGTGAATTAAGGTTGTAATTACAGCCGGTTAGAGATTCGCCGTCACAGATGGCTTCTAGTTGTGTGTTTTTAGAAAACTTTTTTTTGGTTTTAGTTCTTGTTAGTTGAGATAAATTGAAGTTTTGACCGTAACATTACTTTTGAATGTGATGTGCAATTCAGATTTGGAATCAAGGAGGAATGGATGGAGTTTATGAATGCCTTCGTGTCTGCAGAATTTAACAACATGCGAACGTTTTTGCAAAATATCTCGGTAAAACTTTTGACCTATGATATTCCAGGTTTATATTTTAATGTAATCAATCGATAGTTCAGTAAGTACCACTGCAATGGATGTGAACTTGTGGTCTTTACACGTTTGTGTTACTTCTATAAGGATATTTTATGCTGTGACTACTGTACAGCAATACTGGAAATATAATTATATTGCTTCAGAAGTTATTTGATGTAATATGCACAGCGTGAGAAGATGCCTAGGTTCGTTACACACGTTTGTAGGGGTTGTCTTTGTTTTTGAGTGAATGCTTGCAAAGATGACTGTTTGGATAATGGTGTCACACTGTATGCCGCCAGTGCTTTTACACTGTTGGTCGAGTGACGGGCAGAGTGTCCAGCTTGTAAAAAATTTGCCCAAACAGTCTTAAAGATATCTACAAGACACTTTCGAGCCACTCAGCCTAATCTGTGTTGATACTCAAATGGGTCAATTCAGCAAAAACTGAGAAAAATAGTAGTAGTAGTAGTAGGAGGAGGAGGATGAGGAAGAGGAGAAGGAGCAGCACCACCAGCAGCAGTCAAGGGGCACATGCTCCCCCTGGGGATTGAGCATGTACACCAATTTGGCAATTTCTGTTTAGATAATTTATATCTCCAATAAGCAGTTATAGACTGGTAGTGAACACCACACATTTTCCGCATGCTGTTGTATACCTAGTCACTTCAGTGTTTCGTTTATTGTATTTATGTATATTTATTTATACTACATATTATATTTATGATTTCTGCCTGATTTTGTGAACATGCACATGACAGAGCCATGCCCCTCCTGGATCAATATCCTGGCAACGCCGCTGGTAGCACATGACAGTGCCTTGCCCCTCCTGGATCAATATCCTGGCGACGCCGCTGGTAGCAGTAGTAGTATGTCACATTGTTTCTGTACAGGATGCAAGTTTGTTGGACATTGATTCTGACTGCGAACACTACGAAGGCTCCGTCGACTTTGGTCGAGAGCTTGGAGTACTTCACTCTGTGTTACGTGATTGTCTTAGTATTAATGAGGTGAGAATATTGTCGTATGGTCATTGCAAGCCACAGTAGACATAGCACTAGTTCATCGACGTCAAGAACTTTTGTCTAGTAGAGACGCTGCTGCATGTTTCCCAAAATCTGCAGTCATCCGTATTCAGCTCTGGACTGTTGGGGCACAGGTCTGGTGCACGTATGGTATGGTGTGGTATAGTAACGTTTAACGTCCCACACGACACATCATGTGTCATTTCGGAGACGATATTACTGGTCAGGCGACCCAACCAACAGCATCATAGCACTGAAGGATGACGGTTAGTCAACCAGGTCAAGGGTGCACAGGTCTGGTAAGATGAAAGCAGATGTCTGCCATTCCAGAAGGCTGATGTCTCACATGCTTGGTGTGCTAGAGCACCGTCTTGCTTGAATATTGAAGAACTCGCCAGAGAGTTTGCACATGCAGGCAGTAGCTGATGAGTCAGCAGCACGTCACAGTAGTCTGCACCATTAATCTTCATCCCAGGATTAATGAATATCATTGTTTTCCCCAATTTAGACATGCCCATGGAGACTGTCGTCATATATGTCTGCAGCAGTAGTTTTGCAAAATAGCGTAGTGACATGCTTATTGCACAGTGGGAAATATAACTAGTGTCAAGCTGCAAATTTATGGTAGAGTCCAACAGTGAAAGAACTTTTAAAATCGATCAAAATTTGCTAAAGTTACAGACATAGTGTGTGTTCATTATTATTAATTAACGTCAATCTTAGCAGACAGTTGTGTTTACAGCAGCTGAAGCATTTACCATAGCAACCCTTAACTGTGCATCATTCCACAGTTTATGCTGCCTTATGAACAGCGAAGTTAAATCTTTTAAACACACAGTGTTTCTGAGCTGCTGAGTATTTCAGCATTTTTGGCGTGTTCTAAAACGTGAACTGTTTGACCATGAGTACAGTGCATGTGCCATGCACCTCTGATTTGCTTGTGATGTATGATGCTATGTAAATTCTTTTTCGTTGATGATTGATTGTTGGCCATTATTTCAGGCCAGTCCAGGTGAGCTGATAGCTGCTGCAGTCACAGAAGAAAGCAGTCACTTACTGTTAATGTGTTAGATAGTCGGGTTTCTGCAATAATTGTGGTTGTTGTTGTAGGCATGTAAAGCCAAATTGAATCCACTGGAGAACATTTTGTCACGGATATCCGAGCTGCTAGTCAGTCCCACTCCAGTCGAGGTGACACCTGTTCATCGGTCAAGTGTGAAATTCAGATTGGACAGCAGTGGCAATCGTTCTCGGATTGTTTCGCCACCCATAGTTAATGATGCCACCCCGGTCTGTAGTTCTGACGACGTACGCTTTGTTTCAACAAAGTCGTTGAATTTGCAGCCGCCCAGTCCACATTGTGCAGCATCGTCTACTGTATCTGCACCATCAACAATCAGCCATTTATCATCCGGAACAGCAACAATTCCACCAGCTGGAGGCAGCAGACGTCGAGATCGAGCATCTCATCGTGATCAAGTGTCTGCTGACAGGCCTCAATGCTACCAGTCTACTGATGCATTTGTGTTTACAACACCTGACGTCACAGCACCTCCTGATGTCATTTCATCAATGTCGGTAAGCAGCGTATTGACGTCGAGTCGGCGAGCTGATGAGCAGTGCATCGATGAAGACTGGCAGAGAATGGTTGCAGCAGCGAGCAGCGACCAGATTAATTTGGTTTCATTCCACGAGAGTAATGGCACCGTGTCCAATAACTCACAGCATAGCTCTGCAGATGCTGTATCATACATGTCCAGCACTGTACCGCGTCATTCAACCACTCGCCGCGAAAATAATTCCGGAACGGTTATATTCACACTGGGGGCTAGTCCTCCTGTGAAAGGACGGGCAGCGGGTGTTAACCTCCGAAGCATTCAGGATGCCTGTGTTACTACGTCCGCTGATTTGTCGCCATTTCCATCAAAGCCGTTGTCATTTGCTAACCCATTATATTCCCGTGGTACATCACAGAGTAAACCTGCTGCAGTGATTGATACAAAATCTGTGATACAGTCGAGTGCACTCTCAAATAACGTGGCATCTTATCCTCACTACAGAGCAAGGGATGGGACAAATAAACGACCACAAGCCTTGCCTCTAGCACCTGCCCGTGTTGGTGTCGGACGAAGCTGGCAGTATCGTGATCTGGCAGGTAGCACTGAATCGCTGGACAGTGTTCTTGCATCGCGACCAGCTTCAAAATACCGTGGTCCAATTGAACCATCACTAAATGCTTCCTCTTGTTTTTCACAAAGTGCTACTCACATCGACCACCGTCCTCCGCCAGTAGTGCCTCGGCGGCGACCACGTGGCAGTTTTGAAACCAGTCCTTCCACGACACTTGCCAGTAGAGGAGTAGACGAAAGGGAGACCAATTTTGGAGCACTAAAACGGCTCTGGCGGAGCATAGAACTTCCAGCGAGCCCGAGTACTTCGAGCGGATCCGCCAGAAGTTATCAGTCACCAGCACGAGTGTCACAATCTCACATCACACAGCGACAGCCCGGCACGCATCTGCATTCGATGAGTTTTGATGCTGGATTGTCAGTCTTTAGTTCAGTCGAGACAGCACGACGAGGACACAGCTGTGATAGTCTGCTTACCGACAGCACTGCATCAAAGACGCACCAGTTGAAGGGAAACAGAAACCCACCATCTGTTGATGTGGATGACCACTCTGAGGTATAGCCAACATCGTGGTTTGTCTCTACTGTATATTATGCATAACTTGCTTACGTTAGAAACTATAAAGTAATAAGTGAGTAATCGTCAGCTGATGCTTAGTTCTTGCTGAGAAATTTGTCGATCAGTTTTAATTTGTTTGGGCGTCATGAAGGTCTGTAACTGATACCACTCCAGCAACCTCCTAAGATTACTGGCTATATCATTCAGAGCATCGGCTTGGAAAATGGCCATTTACATACTAGTATGTTTTGATTTCTTACAACGACATTAATCTTCACAGTGTAGGAACTAGGTGCGTGGTTTCACAATTGTAGTAGTAGTAGTGTATGTGTTACTTCTGGAATGTGTTGTGTGCATATGTACTGCGTGTTTTATTGCTGTTTGTATTTGCCGATGCAGCTTGTTCGTCAGTTTGACAACGTCCAGCAGCAAGTTGCCGATGCGCAAGCTCTCATCTCTGATACTGAAACTCGTCTGCTCATGTCGTCGTCCTATCCAGCGACAGTGAGGCCAACCAATGCCCCACAGCGCAGTCCTCCGGGCGTCGGGGCGTGCGGTCGATGGGTTGTTTGGCTTTGATGTTAATACTGCCCATCACCAGCAGCCATCATGATCAGACCCTCCAGAATATCAGAACAGAATAACACAAGAATTGTGCACTAAAAGTGCAGTGAAGTTGCTGTCAGATTATGAATTTGGTTGATTTTGTGCAAAAGCAGACCAAGTTAAACCAAAAGTGCACTGTGGTAATTTCATAAGCAAACAACTGGTCAACCATTAAGCCGCTGCTCGCGACAGTAAGAGCGGCTTCATGTGACGTGAGTGTCCATCTGTTCATCTGTCTGTCTGTCTGTCTGTCTGTCGCCAAATAGCAAAAACGCAATTTTCTCAAAAACTAAGCAATTTAGAGCTACGGTCTCTATCGACGACCTATAGGAAGTCGTACATCGGCTTTTCCAAGAACCCATTATTGGACCCCTAAAATCCAAGATGGCTGAGATCCGCCATCTTGAAAATCGACATGACATCATTTTTTCTGCTGAGGGTGGTCTGATTTGGATAACATTTCGCAGACTGGTGCAGAATGACATGTCGACTGCGGTGATATGGTCAAAATCGAAACCAGATGTAGAATTCCAATATGGTGGACGTTTGGGCGAATTCGATGGCATGTTATCCCAGAGCCACCTGCCACTATGCAGGGTGCTGCCACCTAGCGAATTCAATGTCATGATCCCAGAGCTATGTGTTACATTGCAGGGTGCTGCCACTTGGTGAATTCACTGTCATGATTCCAGAGCCACATGCCACATTGCAGGGTGCAGTCACCTGGCGAAATCAATGTCATGACTGTGCCACATTGCAGGGATGTAATAATTCCATCCGCCATATTGAAAATCGTTTTTTTGCCATATTTTTTGTTTTTTTAAATACAATTTGGGCTTTGACGAGCAGCAGCTTTTGTATCGTCTCCGACACGTTTGTTTACTTCAGCGTGATTACTTAACTGTGTTATTTTTCAAAAATAGTTGAATTTAATGCTGACAGAAGCGTGAACTAGCAAAAATATACAGATGTTTTTGGAGAAAAGATATTATATGACAAGCACTGAAAATAGTTCAAAAAAGTTGTGATGGTGGTCAGCTCGATATCTTGGAGGGTCTGGTTAGAATGTTGTTTCCTTGGTGCTCTGCCTGCCTTGCTGCTATGGACTGATGCAGTCCCAGCCTCTCTCAGTGTTCTCATTGTCATCTGTACACTACAGTATAGTTGATTTGTGCATGTGCTGCAGGCATCAGGCGCGGTTCGTTGTAAGTTATGAAATTTGTTGATTTTGTCGCTGTGTTGTTGTCGTGTCGAATTGTTGTTGTCTTTGTTATTGGTTTCTTGTCTGTCTCAAGTCGCTGTGGCAGTTTCGCGTTGTTCAAGTCTTCTACTTAAGTTGCAGAATTACATGACAGACATCTCATCACATCTACTGTCTTGTGTCTGTGCTGCAATGTAGACTGGAACGTCGATATATTTGTGCCATTAAGTTCGTAAAACTATGGGAAACTACTGTCGGTGATATGCTGAAGTTAGTGTTGAGCTTTTCATAATACCGTGTATGTCTTGTCTTTAGCTAGTCCCAAGACCTGGTCCATTTGAAACAGATTTTTGTTTCATAATTTTGTGCTGGTATTTGTTTTTTGTTCTGTTCGTAATATCTTGGTTGATTAGCTGAGATGACTCCAATGATATGTCATGGAAGATATTAAACTAGTCATCACAGTCCACACTTGGCGGAAATCTGTTGCCCACAGATGTGCTGTAGTCTGTTAAAAATGCTGTACCGAGGTTTTTCAAGAAATTGTAAAATCCTGTTACATAATTGTCACAGCTATCTGCATTGGTGCATGTCGTAGTGGAGTGGGACAATAGACCCTAGTATACCATACCATAGTCACATTGGAACTGGGAATTTGTTCAAGACTCTGAAAATGATTCAAGAGTCATTTGTTTAGGTGCTGCATGTCCCATATAACCAGCAAGGACTTGAGTTTTTCTGAAGCTAATTTTTTTCATTTTTTCTGTGGCAGTCAAGCATTAATTATCATTTTTAGCTATGGATACTGTTAACTTCCAGCATATCCTGTGGTTCTCTTGTCGTGTCACAATTCAGATTTTTTGTGGTTAATTGTCAATTTGTGTAGTACTGAATACATACCTAAGCTGCATCATTCTGAATTAATAGGAATACCACGAAATTTTACTGCTGCAATAATGTTTGTAAATACGTAAAAATTGTTTATGACATTTTATTACATACAGCTTTTAATGAAACTGTATTGTTTCATTAGCTGTACAGGTGCATTTTATTGTTATTAATCAATCGTTAGTTTGTGAATTGCATCAATTTTAACATATGATGATGCTTATTATATAAAGTATTATATAAAGTAGTGTCATTGGAGTAGTTAGTTCAATTTGCATAATGTACTACCAAGGTAATCAGGAAATCTTTACTGTGAGATGCACGTGACTACAATCCGATGCCCCCTTTTACTAAAACGAAATAGTGGAAATGTTTTTATGTTGTCTTGCTGCTCTGTAGGCACTGTACTGTTACCTTGCCTTGTTCTCTTTGTGACTTGGCAAGGACAGTCATGATGTTGACACACAAATGTGAAGACATGACACCAACTGTGATGTAAATGATTGGCAGCAAAACGGTGATTGATTTTGAATGAAGTCGACAATGTAGACTCACGGCGTCGACAGCGGTGTAGATGCTGAGCAACGATGGTGTCGATGGCAGTTTTCTCCCCAGTAACGATGGCATAGTTAGTGACTGTGCTGATGTCAGTGTCAAAGATGAAAAATGACTGTAAACATGAGCTATTTTTTATATTATTTATTTTGGATTATTAGGCAGAGTATTTGGCATATAAGCAGCACCTTTCTGTTAGTTTTACCCTTAAATTACGGAGGAAAAAAGATGTGACTTATAGTCCAGAAAACGATAATTCAAAACACCATAAGTGAATGTGTTTCTTACATAATTTCGCAAACAGTTTGCTCGTGTGAAATGCTGTGACATGGCATAGTATGGTACAGTTGTGGCTCGTGTGTGTGTATATTTGTTTGTCACCATTATAATGTGAGGATACTATACGATAGTGGGTATTTAACGTGCAGTAAAAAGCTGACAGGTAGCCAGCTTAGTCTACCACACGGAATAAACAGAAAATTAAAATGTGAAACTAAAAATAAAATGATGAGCGTAATAAGTCCAGTC